>Ga0182012_10000817_pt1 | contig 34044 bp, 34 predicted proteins | sample 612S2SmetaG_FD_120486 | JGI IMG/M metagenome (GOLD analysis project Ga0182012, IMG submission 120486) | Permafrost microbial communities from Stordalen Mire, Sweden - 612S2S metaG | ecosystem: Environmental > Terrestrial > Soil > Wetlands > Permafrost | place: Sweden: Stordalen | collected...
AGCGATTGCGGCAGGCGGTCGGCCGCCCGCGCGGCCGACATCTTCCTTTGCGCCTCGGACAACCAAGGCAGTGAATCGACGCTCAGGAAATCCACGACCGGACCTTGAGTTCGCCGACGATGGCGCGGGCCACTTCATCCTCTGAGCGGGTGGCATCGATGACCGCGATGCGCGCCGGCTCCGCCGATGCGCGGGCGAGGTACCCCGCGCGCACGCGCTCGAAGAACTCGATGCGTTCACGCTCGAACCGATCCGCAATCGAGGAGTCCCCACGCGCACGCGAATTTCGAGCTCGAGCGCGCGCGAGGCCGACGCCGACGGGCACATCGAGCAGCAAGGTCAGATCGGGGCGGCGATCCCCTTGCACCAGAAGCTCCAACCGGGCGATGGCCTCCTGCGCCAGACCCCGTCCGGCGCCCTGATAGGCATAGGTCGCGTCCGTGAACCGATCGCAGATCACCCAGCGACCGGCGGCGAGGCTGGGCTCGATCCAGTTCTCCAGATGCACCGATCGGGCGGCGAACATCAGCAGCAGCTCGGCCGCGTCCGGCACCCGTTCAGATCCTGGCGTGAGCACCAAGTCCCGAATCCGCTCGGCGAGCGGCGTGCCGCCCGGCTCACGCGTGACCACGTGGGGGACGCCGCGCCCGACCAACGCTTGCGCGAGGCGCGCGACCTGGGTGGTCTTGCCCACGCCCTCGATGCCTTCGAAGGTCAGGAAGCAGCCTCGTCGACCTGCTTGCGCAGAGGCTCGCCCATCCGTTGTGTCCGGCGCTTTCAATTGGATTCCTCGGCCGCCTTTTTTTCGCGCAGGTGCTCCACGTAGCGCGCGACCGCCGCGTTTTGCGCCTCCAGCGTCGCCGAAAATACATGGCTGCCATCGTCCCGCGGGGATGCGACGAAATACAGGGCCTCGGTGGTCTCGGGATGGGCGACGGCATCGATGGCCGCCGCTCCGGCGAGGGCTATCGGCGTAGGCGGCAAGCCTGCACGCGTATAGGTGTTGTACGGGCCGTCTTCATGCAGGTCGACCGTGTGCAACGTGCCGTCGTAGCGCGCGCCCAAACCGTAGATCACCGTGGGATCAGCCTGCAGCCGCATGCCGATGCGCAATCGATGCAGATACAGTCCGGCGATTTTCGGCAGCTCCTGCGGTACGCCGCTCTCCTTTTGAACGATGGACGCCACGATCAACAGTTCGTCCGCGTTGCGCAGCGGCACCGCAGGATCGCGGCTCGCCCAGGCCGACTCCAGCTCGCGCACCAAAGCCTCGTGCGCCTGCTTGAGCAATTCGAGGTCGGTGGTTCCGCTCGGAAACCGATATGTCTCGGGCAGGAACTGTCCTTCGGCGTCGGCGCCGGGTGACCCCAGTCGTGCCATCAAGCCCGACGGCAAGCCGCTCGGTGCATCGGGCAGTGTTGCCGTGATATCGGGGTTCCTTTTCATTGCGGCCAGCATGTCCACGACACGCCAGCCGTCGACGATGGTAAATGAATGCAGCAGCACTTGTCCGTTGACCATTTTCGAGAGCAGCGAGCGCGGCGTGGCGCCGGGCTCGATTTCATACTCGCCCGCCTTGATGCTCGACGCCACTCCTTTCCATCGCGCGTAGAGCGCCCACACGCGCGGCTCGGCGATGATGCCGCGCTGCGCAAGATCGGTGGCCACGCGCGCGAACCGGCTTCCGGGCGGAACCTTGAATCGCACCGGGGCCGAGACGTTCAGGGGCTCATCCAGACGCTTGATTTCCGTCGCGACCCACGCGGCGGCCAGCGCCGATGCGCCGATCACCGCCAGCGCCACGAGCACGCGCCCCACCCTCATACGAGCTCCAAGCGCGCCCGCAATTGCGCCGCCGCCTGCGAGGATCCGATCCGGATGCGGCGTCTGCCAAGCTCGACGACACCCACCGACACGATGCCTGCGACCGCATTGGTCATGAATACTTCCGTGGCATCCCGCAGATGCTGCACGCTGAGCCTCGCTTCGCGGGCACGCAAGTTGAGACTCGGCGCCTGCTCGAGCACCCAGCGCCGCATCACGCCGGCGATGCCGCTGCGATCCAGCACGGGCGTGCTCAAGGTCGAGCCGCGGCGCACGAAAAGATTCGACATGGTGCCGCATACCAGGTCACCGTCGACATCGCGCATGAGACCCTCCCAAATTCGCTCGTCGTGCCATTCGGAGCGCGCCAGCACCGAATCGAGCCGGTTCAGCGTCTTGAGGCCGGCCAGCGCCGGATTCGATCCCACCGGCGTCGCGCACATCCGCAAGCGCTGGCAAATTTGCGAGACGGCGGCAGGCGGGGGCGCGGACAGCGCTATCACCCGCGTGCAGCGCTCCCGGCCGCTGGGCCGATATCCCCGGGTGCCGGGCCCGCGGGTCACGATGAGCTTGAGCACCGCGTCGGCGTGCGGCTTCGCCCGCAACTTGAGTTCCCGCCGTAACAACGGCGGGCGCGGCGCCGGGATCGACAGCCGGCGGCATCCTTCGTACAACCGCTCGAGATGATACTCGAGAAGCCTGATCCGTCCGGCTCGCACCCGCATGGTCTCGAACAACCCGTCACCATATTGGAATCCGCGATCGGAGCAATCGATCTGCCGTCCCGTCGCGCCATTGATCCACACTCGACGCGCTGGGCGCGCCCGCCCCGACGACCTCGCTTCCGCCCTCACCGCGTCGCCCTCAGTGCGCGCAGCAGTCCTTCGGCCTTGGCACGAGTCTCCGCGAGCTCGTGGGCCGGATCCGAATCGGCGACGATGCCGGCGCCCGCTCGAAAGCCGAAGGCATGCCCGTGAGCGGTGATCGTGCGGATGAGGATGTTGAAATCGCAGCTGCCGTCGCGGTTGATGTAGCCGACCGAGCCGGTGTAGGCGCCTCGTCCCACGCCCTCGAGCTCCGCGATGATCTCCATGCATCGGACCTTGGGACAGCCGGTGATGGTGCCGCCCGGAAACATGGCCCGCAAGATCTGCACCGGCGTCACCGCATCGAGCTTCAGCCCGCTGACATTGGACACGATATGGTGCACGTGGGCGTAGCTCTCGACCGTCATGTACTCGTCCACCCTGACCGAGCCGCCCAGGCACACGCGGCCGAGATCGTTGCGTTCGAGATCGATGAGCATGACGTGTTCCGCCCGCTCCTTTTCGTTGTTGAGAAGCGACTCGATCAGCGCGGCATCGCGCTCCGGCGAGGCTCCGCGCGGCCGCGTACCGGCGATGGGCCGGGTCGAGACGATACCGCCATGGGCCGACACCAGCCGCTCGGGCGATGAACTGATCACCGCGAAGTCCGCATCGCGCAGGATCGCGGCGAACGGACTGGGATTCGCCGCGCGAAGCGCCCGATAGAGGGCGGCCGGATCGATCGGGGACGGGGATCGCCCACCCCAGCCTCTGGACAGATTCGCCTGGTACACGTCCCCGGCGGCGATGTAGTCGAGTGCGCGGCGTACGGACTCGAGAAACCGTTGCGGATCCTCCTCCTCGACTTGGAATCCGTTCATCCGCCGGTCCGGCAGGCGAGCGCAATCGCGCACATCCTCGGCGAAGCGCTCGAGCAGGTGATCGAAGCCCTGTTCCGCCACGAGCCACGCACGGCCGCTCTGACGGTCGCGGATCCAGGCGGCGGGCACCCGTATCGCCAGCGCCGCGACGGGATCCGTGCTCGGCGGCAAGGTCAGGGTCGGCTCGATCTCGCCGGCGATCTCATAGGAGAGGTAGACCAGCCAGCCGCCGGTGAACGGCACCGGGGCGGCCTGCGTGGGAATGCGCAACTCCTGCCACCAGCGCTCGAGAGCCTCGAGGAAGCCGCCCGTTTCCTCCGCCTGCGGGCCGGATATGCGGCCGTCGCCGCCGAGGCGCAAGGTCTCGCCGCTCGAGATCGGAAGCAGGTCGAAGCGGCCGCCGACCGTCGCGGGGCCGATCGGCGCGCTGCTCTCGAGAAGCCCCGGGTAGCGCTCGGGATGGCTCGAAATCAGCCCCAGGGGCTCAAATTCGGCGGAAAATGAGCGAACCGTTGGTGCCACCGAAGCCAAACGAGTTGGACAAGGCGGTGTCGATCTTCATCTGCCGAGCTTCCTTCGGCACGTAGTCGAGATCGCACCCCTCGCCGGGCTGGTCCAAGTTGATGGTCGGGGGGGCGATCTGGTCGCGCAGCGCGAGCACGGAGAAAATAGCCTCCACGGCGCCCGCCGCTCCGAGCAGATGCCCGGTCATGGATTTCGTCGAGCTCACCGCCAGCTGCTTCGCGGCGGCACCGAAGGCTCGATGAATCGCCGTGGTCTCCGCGCGGTCGCCGAGCTCCGTCGAGGTGGCATGGGCGTTGACGTACTGGACTTGATCCGCGTTGATTTTGGCATCGTTGAGCGCATTGGCCATGGATTTGCGCGCGCCCTCGCCGTTCTCGGGCGGTGCGGTCACATGGTAGGCATCGCCACTCATTCCAAAGCCGACGATCTCGGCGTAGATCTTGGCGCCCCGAGCCCTGGCATGCTCGTATTCCTCGAGCATCATGGCGCCCGCGCCGTCGCCCATCACGAATCCGTCGCGATCCTTGTCCCAGGGACGGCTCGCCGCTTGCGGATTGTCGTTGCGCTGTGACAGCGCCTTTGCCTGCGCGAACCCGCTCATGCCGGTCGGGCACGTCGCCATCTCCGACCCCCCGGCGAGCATGGCGTCCGCATCGCCGAACTGGATCAATCGCAGCGCCATGCCGATGGCGTGCGTGGACGTGGTGCACGCAGTTGCGATGGCGAGATTCGGTCCGGTCAAATTGAACGCGATCGATAAATGGCCGCTCACCAGGTTGATGATGCTCGCCGGAATGAAGAAGGGAGAGACCTTCTTGGGCGAATGAGTCTCGAGATACTTGTCGTAGGTGATCTCGATCGACTCGAGGCCTCCCATCCCGGATCCCATCAGCACCCCGACGCGGTCCGAGTTGGCCTCGCTGACGATCAACCCGGAGTCGCGCATCGCCTGCATGCCGGCCACGACGCCGTATTGCATGAAGGCGTCCATCCGCCGTGCATCCTTGGTGCTCATGAACGGCTCGAGATCGAGGTTGCGGATCTCACCGCCAAAGTGGGTGGGGAAATTGGCGACCTCGAACCGGGTGACCGGCCCGATGCCGCTGCGACCACCGACGATCGAGCCCCAGGCGGTGGCCACGTCGTTGCCGACCGGGGAGACGATCCCAAGACCCGTAATCACGACCCGTCGTTTGCTCAACGGCAACTCCTCAATGGCATGCTTGAACGGCGGACAAGCCATGCATCCTGCTCGATGACCGCCCGCTGATCCCTGGCGTGCGTCCCGAACGCGCGCAGCCCTGGCACTAGAGCGTCAGGCCTTGCCCTTGTGCGAATTGATGTAATCGATCGCCTGCTGAACCGTGGTGATCTTCTCGGCATCCTCGTCCGGAATTTCGGTCTCGAATTCCTCTTCGAGCGCCATCACCAGTTCAACCGTGTCCAGCGAGTCCGCGCCGAGATCGTCCACGAACGAGGCGTCGTTGGTGACTTCTTCTTCTTTCACGCCCAACTGTTCGGCCACGATCTTCTTTACTTGCTGCTCAACAGTACTCATCGTTATGGTGTCCTTTCGGGAAAGCCCCTTTCCGGGAAAATATAGTAAACACGTGCCGCCTTGCGTCAGGGCCCGCGGCCAGCCTCTTGTCGGCAGGGCGCGTATTTTATGTGAACGCAAGGGCGGCGGCTACCATGGCCCTCATTTGCCCGGTGGGTGGCGCAACACGCCTTGACAAACGTCGGCCGTTGGTATGGCAAATCGCCGCCGAATAGCGCTCCGGCGCATCAGGCCATGTACATGCCGCCGTTCACGTGCAGCGTCTCCCCGGTGATATATCCGGCCTCGGCCGAGGCGAGGAATGCCGCGGCCGCCGCGATGTCGGCCGGCAAACCCAGCCGTCCCAGCGGTATCTGCGCGCTGAGGGAGGTGCGCTGCGCTTCATTGAGCGCCCGTGTCATATCCGTGTCGATGAAGCCCGGTGCGATGACGTTCGCGGTGATGTTGCGCGAGCCGACTTCGCGGGCCAGCGACTTGGTGAAGGCGATCATGCCGGCCTTGGCGGCCGCGTAGTTCGCCTGTCCCGGGTTGCCAGTGAGCCCGACGATGGATGCGATGCTGATGATGCGTCCCTTGCGGGCCTTCATCATCCCGCGCAGTACCGCCTTGGACAGCCTGAACACGGAGGCGAGATTGGTCTGCATGACCGCGTCCCAATCCTCCTGCTTCATGCGCAACAGCAGCGTATCGCGCGTGATACCGGCATTGTTGCAAAGAATCGAGACCGGGCCCTCCGTCGATTCGATCCCGGCGATCAACGCATCGATCGATTCCTGGCTGGTGACCTCAAGCACCGCGCCGCGGCCGCCGTGTCCCTTCAACGCCTCGGAGATTCGCCCCGCCCCCTCGGGCGTGGTCGCCGTGCCGATGACGCGGGCGCCATCGGCGCCCAACCGCGCGGCGATGGCCGCCCCGATTCCGCGCGAAGCGCCGGTTACGAGTGCAACTTCCCCGGTCAGCATGTCTCCCCCATCAGTATGTCTCCCCCGTCAGCATGTCGCTTCCTACCCTAAGCCAGTTTCAAGCTCGCGAGCGCCTCATCGAGAGATTGCGGATCCTCGAGCGCCAGCATTTTCAGGTCGCGGTTCTTGTCGACGCGCCTGTTCAGCGACGTGAGCACCTTGCCCGGACCGCATTCGATCAAATGGGTGGCGCCCGCCGCAATAAGGGTCCGCACCGTGGCGGCCCAGTACACCGGGGTATGCAATTGTTTGACCACGGCCGCGCGGATATCGGCGGGAGTGCGGTGCGTCTTCACATCCACTCCGTACACGGCGATGCCAGCCGGCGCCGCCACCGCGACGCCTTCGAGGCGTTCGCGCAATCGCTCGGCCGCCGGCGCCATGAGCGAGCTGTGCGCCGGTACGCTGATGGGCAGCGGCAGCGCGCGCCGCGCGCCGCGCGCGCTCGCCGCCTCGATGGCCCTGGCAACGGCCGACGCCGTTCCGGCAATCACCACCTGACCCGGCGCATTGAAATTAACCGCCTCCACCACTTCGCCCTGGGCAGCCTCGGCGCATGCGGCCTCGACATCGGCATCCTCGAGACCGAGGATGGCGGCCATCGCGCCCTGGCCGGGAGGAACGGCGGCCTGCATTGCTTCGGCCCGAAATTTCACCAGATCGACCGCGGTCTTGAAGTCGAGGCAGCCGGCGGCCGTGAGCGCGCTGAACTCACCCAGGCTGTGCCCGGCCATGAGGGCCGGCACGGCGCCCCCTCGCTCGCGCCACACCCGGTAGGTGGCGACACCCGCCGTCAACATCAAGGGCTGGGTGCACTCGGTCGCATTCAAGGCCTCGGCCGGACCCTGCTGAGAGCGGCTCCACAGATCGTATCCCAGCACCTGCGAGGCTTCATCGAAGGTCGCCGCGACGACCGATGAGGTCTGCGCCAAAGCGGCCATCATGCCGACGGATTGAGATCCCTGGCCGGGGAACACGAACGCTAATGACATGCTCAATGAGTCCTTTCGGCAGAATGGAGCCGGATTATAGCCAGCCGCCAGGAGAGTGCAGCCCCGATCACGAATCCGCAGGCGGCGCCGTAGAGATGCGCATCGACGACCACGAGCGCGGGCTCATGGCCGCCGAGCTGTTCGTAGGTCAATTTGGCGGCGATGCACGCCAGCAGCAGCCAGCGATCCCACTCGCCCGCCAGCAGATGTTTCGCCACACCGGCGGCCATGACCGTATGCAGCACGCCGGAGGCGCCAACGTACCAGGTGACCCGGGGGCTCAGCCACCAAAGCCCGCAGCTGATTGCAAGCGCTCCGGCGCACACGATCACGCACCACTCCACCGCGTCGTAATCGTCGGCGAACAACGCCCACATGAGCACGAGTCCGAGCTCGTTCAACACCAGATGGTGCAGATCGAGGTGCACCATGTGGGCCGTAAGCAACCGCCACCACCCGCCGGCCGCAATGGCACCGCGGTCGTAGCGCAAGACGGCGTTGATGTTGTCGCCAAGTGCCAACACAAGATGGAGAGACAGCACGATGGCGAGGAGCCAGACCCACCGGCCGCGATCCCATTGCAACGCCCGGGCGATATGTGCGAGCCGATTCGCACCTTCACCGGGCATCGTTGTCTCCTATTTTGGTATGATTGGAGGAATGTCCGAGGTCACTATGCATATTCGCCAACGCGGTTTCACTCTCATCGAGATCATGGTCGTGGTCGTCATTCTCGCAGTGCTGGGCGCTCTCGTGGTGCCAAAGATTCTCGAGAACGTCGACAAGGCCCGGGTTACGCGTGCGGCGAGCGACATCCGCGCGATCCAAACGGCGCTCGACCTGTATCGACTGGATAATTTCAAATACCCGACCACCGAACAAGGTCTGCAGGCCCTCGTGACTCAACCCTCGGACCCTACCATCACCAATTACCGCTCGGGCGGCTATCTGCCGTCGATGCCGAAGGATCCGTGGAACAATCCCTACCAGTACGTAAGTCCGGGCGCGAACGGTCGTGACTACGACATCATCAGCTACGGGCGCGATGGCAAGCCGGGTGGCGAGGGCTACGACGCCGACATCAGCACCTCGACGCTCGAGCAGCGGTAGCGGTCCCAACTTGGGGCCGGGCGTGTTGCACATCTCCTGGCGCAACCGGGGATTCACGCTCGTCGAAATTCTGGTGGTGGTCGTGATCATGGCCATCGTGATCTCCCTCGCCATCCTGTCCATCGGCGTGACCGGCCGCGATTCCCAGCTCGACGAGGAGACTAGGAGGATCGAGGGCTTGATCGACATCCTGCACGAACGCGCGCTCCTCGAGGGACGCGATTTCGGGATGCGCATCGAGCCGACGGCCTACGAGTTCACGGTGTACGACCCGAACCGCGATCGCTGGCTCACCATGAACGACGAAGGCGAGTTCCGCCGCCGCAATTTGCCCAAGGGCGTGACCTTTCAGCTGGAACTCGACTCGATCGCCGTGGTGTTGAAGGCGGTCGGCACGAATCTGAACGATGGGCCGCCCCCCGGCCCGCAGCTCGCCATTGCGGCCTCAGGCGAGGGGACTCCGTTTCGGCTCACGCTGCTCCGAGACGCCACGCAGGCGCGCGCAGCGGTCGACGGGGATGCCTTCGGCAAGACCCGCCTCGAAAGCTCCGACCATCCACCGGAAAAACGCTCGTGAGGCATCGGCCGGACGGCGGATTCACGCTGGTCGAGGTGTTGGTGGCGCTGGTGGTGGTGGCGATCGGACTGGCTGCGCTCATGGTCGCGGTGTCGGGCACGGCGCGCACCAGCGGGTATCTGCGCGACAAGACCCTCGCCCAGTGGATCGCGCTCAACCGGCTCGCCGAGGTCAGGCTGACCGTCAACAAGGTGGCTCAAAGCAGCAGCTCGAGCAATGGCGATACCGGCGAATTGCAGTTCGCGAGCCGCACCTGGCACTACGACACCCGCTACTACGACACCCAATTCCAGAGCACCAAGCGGATCGTGGTGCGCGTATGGGCGGGCGATGCGAAAACCAAGGGGAATCCAGTGGCGGAGGCGACCGGCTTCTACGGCAGCGGCTTGAGCATCCCGGGCAACTCGAATGCCTCGGACTGGACCCAGGGAAATACCGCCGCGTCGGCGAACTGCACACCGGCGGGCGCTCCATCGAGCGGGGGCAGTTTGAGCACGCCGGGGGCCGGGACGGCGAACTGCATTCCGACTAATACGGTGAATGGTACGTCGGGCGTTTTGCCGCAGGCCCCCACACCCCCGATTACCCCGCAATGAAAGCACCCTCCCCGGTCCGCCCCGCCCGCCTCGGCGGCTTCACGCTCATTGAGATTCTGGTGGCGCTCCTGATCCTCGGCATCATGACCGCCCTCGGCTATGAGACCTATCGCGCCGCGCGCATCTCCGCGGAACACACCGAGGAATCCCTCAAGCGCTCGCGCGAGATCGAGTTCGGGATGCGCGTTCTGGTCATGGACTTCGCGCAGATCGTGCCTCGGCCGGTCCGTGATCCGCTCGGCCAGAGCCGCCTCCCGGCGCTGCACGGACTCTCGGGTAATGGCACCAGCGCGGGCGCCTCCGGTTCGGGCTTCGGGAGCGGCGCCCCGCTGGGGGCCGGCAGCACCATGCATTTCAATTCCGACCCCGGATTTCAATCGAGCTTCTCCGATTCGAGCAACAACACCATCGCGCTCGCGGAACTCACGCGCGCCGGATGGTCGAATACCGCGGGGCAACAAAGAGGCACGCTGCAACGCGTGTCCTACGCCCTGGTCAACGACGTGCTCAAGCGCAGCTACACCACCGCTCTCGACACCGTGCAAGGCACGAAGCCGCAGGTTCAGGATCTTTTCAGCGGCGTGAAGACGGTGCAGCTGCGCTATCTCGACGGCAATCAAACCTGGCAGAACCAATGGCCGACGCCGAGCGTCTCCACCACTGACAACCTCTGGACACGCCCGCTTGCGGTCGAGATCACCATCGAGTTCAAGGACTGGGGAACCGTGCGACGACTGATCGAGGTGGCGGGATGATCCGCCGACGGGCGCCGCTGCACGCGCCCCTGCGCAGGCCGTTGCCGGGGCCCCGCCGGCAGCGGGGCGTGGCGCTCATCATCGCGCTGATTCTGGTCGCGCTCGCCACCATCCTGGCCACCAAGCTGAGCTATGACGGCTGGCTCGAGCGCCGGCGCACCATCGGCATCATCGCGACCGAGCAGGCCTATCTATTCGGCACCGGCGCGGAAGCGCTGGCGGCGGACGCCCTCAATGCGATCGGGCAAACCGGCGCCACTTCGGGCTCCACCGCCCCCACCGTGCCCGGTCAGAACGCGCAGCAGGTGAATCTAACCCAACCTTGGGCCCAACCCACGCAGCCCTTGCCCATCAGCTCGCCGGAAAATCCGGAGGGAGAGCCCATCGGCATCCTGCAGGCGGCCATCCAAGACATGCAGGGGCGGTTCAATCTCAACAATCTCGCGCACATGACCCAGGTGAACGGCCAGTGGGTCGAGGATCCGGTGCCGTTGGAGCAGTTTCAGCGGCTGCTGGTATTGGTGGGCCTCGAGCCCAAGTGGGCCGGTATCGCGCGCGATTGGATCGATCCGGACGACCAAGCCGGGCAGCCGGACGGCGCGGAGGACAACGTGTACACCATGCAAAATCCGCCCTACCGCACCGGCAACTGGCCGATGATGAGCCCGACCGAACTCATGAACCTTCCCGGCTTCGGCGCGGATCGTTACCGCAAGATCGCTCCCTACGTCACGGCGCTGCCTTCCGCCACGGTCAAGATCAACGTCTGCACGGCTCCTGCGGTGGTCATCGAAAGCCTGGCCGACAGCCTGAGCGGCGAATACACCGACGAGGTGCTCGCGAACGGCCGCAAGAGCGGCTGTTTTCCGGATGTACCGACGCTTCAGGCGGTTCTCGGCAAGAATGCTTCCCAAACCGCGAATCTGTTCTACGACCAAAGCCAGTATTTCCGACTCACTACCCGGGTCACGCTTGGCACTACGCAGTTCACCTTGTACAGTCTTTTGTATCGGGGCCAGGGCGGCAAGGTGACCCCGCTCCTGCGCTCCTTCGGAACACTCTAAACGACATGCCTCAAACCTTGCTCCTACGCTTACCCGCACCCGGCCAGGAAGAGACCGAGTGGCTGAGCATCGACGAGGCCGGATCGACGATCAGGGCGAAGCAGCGCGGCCCCTTGAGCCTCGCGGCCGTGCTCGCGCGCACCGCCAAGGTCGTCGCCCTCGCGCCGGCGACCCTGGTCCTGCTGGCCGAGCCCGAGTTGCCGCCCGGCAGCGGCGTGAAGCTCGCCCGGGCGGTTCCGTTCGCTCTGGAGGAGCAGCTCACCGAGGACATCGATGAGCTCTGCTTCGCCATTGGGCACCGTCGTTCGAGCGGCCACACGCCCGTCGCCGTGGTGTCGCGCAGCGTGCTGCAGGGGTGGCTGGCACAGCTGACCGCATCGGGGATCGAGCCGGACGCGATCTACGCCGATATCTCCCTGGTGCCGGACAATCCCGGACAGACCATCCTGTGGCTGGAGGGGTCACGCCTGGCGGTGCGCCGCCCGGGGAGCCTCCCCATCGCGGTGGAACTCACGCCGGTGGCTGAGGCCCTGGTGGTCGCCGGCGTGATACCGGATCCGCTCGCGGAGCCGCCCGAGGGGGGCCTCGGGCCTGCGCCGCTCGAAAGCGCGGTGCTGTACGTCACGCGCGAGGACTGGGGTCTGGTAAAGGTCGATTTCGAGGCTTTGGCGGATAAGTTTGCCTCGCTGAAGGTTCAGATCCTCACCGAGGGGCCACTCCCCTGGCTCGCGAAGCATCTCGCCGCGGCGGATTCCGTCAATCTCCTGCAGGGCGAATTTGCCCGCACCACGGATTACGGCGCCCGCTGGCATCGATGGCGCACGGCCGCGATGCTGGCGGGCGGACTGCTGCTGGCGCATGTCGCCGCCGCGGCGCTCAAGATTCATCAGGCAAATCACGAAACCAAAGAGCTGGACGGGGAGATCGCGCAGATCTTCGCCCAGACGATGCCGACCGAAACGTTGCAGGACCCCCGGCGCCAGATGGAGGCGCGCCTCGATCGCATCCGCCACTCCGGGCCCGGACCTGAATATTTTCTGCGCACGCTCGAAGCGCTCAGCGGGGCGGTGTCCACGACGCCCAAGACCACCATCGATGCGCTCAGCTATCGCGATCAATCGCTGGACATGAAAGTCTCGGGACCGAGCCTTGCGGCGCTCTCCCAGCTGACACAGCGGGTCGCCAAAGAGGGGCTGCTGGCCGAAATCGAATCCTCGAAGCCGGTCGACTCCGGCGTCGAAGCTCAAATGCAGATCCGCTCGCCGGGCTCCAAGGCGCGTCGATGAATGCCCATCTTCTCAAGTTGAAAGCCTGGTACGCGAACCTCCAGGAACGCGAGCGGCGCGTGGTGCTCATCGGATCGGTGGCGCTGGCGGCCTTGATTCTGGTGGGAGGAATTCTGCTGCCGATCGAGTCGGCCGTCTCCTCCGCGGAGAAGCGCGCCGCGACCCGCCGCGAGGATCTGGCGTGGATGCACGTGAACGCGCCGGAGCTTGCCTCCGGGAGCGCGACGCTGGCGAACGACACCGGCGAGGCGCCCGTGGTGGTCGTGGACCGGGTCGGCCGGGAGGCGGGACTCGGCGCGGCGCTGCGCGGCACGCAACCGAGCGGCACGGGGGTTCGCGTCCAGCTCGAGGCGGCGCCCTTCGACACGCTGGTTGTCTGGATCGCGACGCTCGAGCAGCGCTATGGCCTGTCGATCGACTCGATCACCGTGGATCGCGCGGCCCGGCCCGGAGTGGTGAATGCCAACATCACCTTCGCCGCGACGCGGCGCTAAGGCGCGATCACCGGCCCCGCGGCCGGCCCCACCCCGCTCCCTCTGGCCCCGCCTGGCCTTGATCGGCGTGGTGGCGGTCATCGTCGTCGTCGTGTGCGTGCTGCCGGCGTCCTTGATCACGCGCTTTCTCCCGCCCACGGTGCAGGCCGAAGAGTTTTCGGGCAGCATCTGGCACGGTTCTGCCGGACGCATCACCGTGACCGGCCGCCCCGCAGGGGCGCTGGAATGGAACATTCATCCGTTGGCGCTCCTGCATACCCACCTCGTAATGGACGTTCACTGGGTCAAAGGCGGTTTCGTGCTGGACGGTTCGGCCGACTGTACGCGCGCGCGCCTCGCGGCGTCGGGAATTACCGGTGGCGGTCCCGTGGAGGATCTCAAGGACTTCGGACTCGGAGCGGGTTGGCGCGGCACCGCCGGCGTACGCCTCACGCAACTGACCGCGGATCTTTCGGCGGCGGGCGCCACGCTCGCCTCGGCGGTCGGCGACATCACGGTTTCCGACATATCGTCCCCGCAGGTTGCCTCAGGCACGAACCTCGGCGGCTACGATCTGCGCTTCAACGATCCCGGCGGGGCGTCGAGCGGCGCAGACTTGAACGCGACGCTGACCGACACCGGCGGTGGACCGATCGCGGTGAATGCCACCCTTCAGCTCTCGATGAAGGCGCGCACCGGCATTTTTTCGGGAACCGTCAAGGAGCGCCAGGACATCCCGCCGGCGCTGCGCAGTCAGCTGGACAATCTTGCGCAGCTCCATGCCCGGGATGCCGAGGGTCGCCTTCCCGTCGACCTGGAGTTCACGTTTTGACGGATGTGAAGCGGATCACCGTATTGCTCACGGGTACGTCTATCGTTGTCCCACCATCCCGAAACGAGGTTCGTTGAATGCTGCTGCTCGCCGCCATCGCGCATCTGATGCCCTTCCGTGCGCCTGAGCCCGATCAAGGCCCGAACCAGGTCAATCCGGTATTGGGGCATGTAGGTTTGACAATAATCGCCCTGGTCTACGTCCTCGTCGTCATGTGGCAAAACTGAGGGACGCACCCCGGCCGGGCGCTGGGATTCCAGTTAGCTCTATATCGCAGAGTACTTGACGATACAGCATCGACGTCATAGATTCGCTGCTCCCCAGGCAAAAACCCCGCAGGCGCCGATGCAATCCGAGATTCCGATCCCGATCGAGAGGCACGCACTCGGCACCCTCGCCTATATCCGCAGGTCCATCGAGATGTCCGGCTCCCTTGCGGTCCCCGGGATGGCCGGGGTCGTCATGGGCAGCATCGGTTTGCTCGCCGCGCTGGCCGCCTCGGCTCCCCAGTGGGCGCCGCTCTGGCCGTCGATCTGGATGTTCGCCGGTGCCACGGCGTTCCTGGTCGGCGGGGCGCTCATGGCGCGCGAGACCGCGCTCTCGGGTCACGCCCGTTATCTCGGCCCGGTGCGCAAGTTTTTGCTCTGCCTGTGCCCCACGCTGTTCGCGGGAGCTCTGCTCACCGGTGTGTTGTGGCATGCCGGCATGATCGACCTTCTGCCGGGCACCTGGCTGCTCCTATACGGGTGCGCGGTGCTCTCGGCGAGCACGGTGACCATCCCGAGCACGATGCGGCTGATCGCGATCATGGGCGCGTTGTTCGTGGTGCTCGGCTCGCTCGCCTTTGTGCTGCCGGCGCCAACACATACGTTCATTCTGGGCATCGGCTTCGGGGCCCTGCACATCGTGTTCGGCATCCTCGTCGGGCGTCGCGGCCGTGCCTACTAGAGTGGCGACCGCAAAGCGCCATGAGGCGCAGCAGGGGCCCGCCTCCCCCAAGAGCCCATCGAGACCGGTGACCCCTGTCCATGGCACGGCCGCGAGCGGCCAGTCGGGCTTCGACCGGTTGATCTATGAACGCGTGCGGCTCGGCATCATGAGCGCGCTCGCCACGAACGAGGAACTCACCTTCAACGAGCTCAAGTCGCTGTTCAACGCGAGCGACGGTAATCTCGGCGCGCACGCCCGCAAGCTCGAGGAAGCGGGCTACGTCGCGTGCACCAAGTCCTTCGAGGCACGACGCCCGAAGTCGATCTACAAAATCACGGCGGCCGGGCGTAAGGCGCTGCTGCGCTATCTCGAGCACATCGAGGCCGTGATCAAGGCGACACGTCGCACCTGATCCCTTTCCATGCACGTCGCCATCATCATGGACGGAAACGGCCGTTGGGCCACCGAGCGCGGGCTGCCGCGCAGTGCCGGGCACGTCGAAGGCGCCAGGGCCGTGCGCAAGGTGGTCGAGGTCGCGGCCAGCTCGCAGGTCGACACGCTCACGATCTACGCCTTCTCCGCCGCCAACTGGGCCCGCCCCTCGACCGAGGTATCGGCGCTGATGCGGCTCTTCGGTCAATACCTGTTCACCGAAACGCGCCGATGCGTGGAGCAATCCATCCGCCTCAACGTGATCGGACGCCGCGACCGGCTGAACGACAGCCTGCTGCGCTCCATCGAACAGAGCGAGCGGCTGAGCGCGGCCGGCACCGGCATGCATCTGCGGATCGCGATCGATTATTCATCTCAGTACAGCATCGTCGAGGCAGCCCGGCGCGCGTCCCGCGACGCCGATTTCACCGCCGACGGGTTCAAGCGTCTGCTGCACGAAGTCGATCACTGCGCGTATCCCGCGGGGGACGTCGATCTGCTGATTCGCACCGGATCCGAGCAGCGCCTGAGCGATTTTCTGTTGTGGGAATGCGCCTACGCCGAACTGTATTTTGCCGATTGCCTGTGGCCCGAGTTCGACGAGCGCCGGTTCCGCCAGGCGCTGGACGCATTTGCCGGACGCGACCGGCGCTTCGGGGCCTTGGGCGGCGACAAGCGCTGAGATTCTCGACGCGCTAGAATCAGTCGATGACCAACGATATCAGGCGCGCGCCGCGATGCGCGGGACTTCCATTCATGGGCGCAGCGGTTGGACTCGCGATGCTGCTCGGCGGCGCATCATCCGGAGTCGCCGCGGAGCGCTCCGCTCCGGACGCCACATCGGCTGCCGCATCCGACCCCCTCGTCAAAGCCACCCTCGACAATGGCATGCGCGTGGTGATCGTGCGCAATTCGCTCGCGCCGGTCGTCACCGTCGAGATGAACTTTCTGGTCGGCGGCAACGAGACGCCGGCCGGCTTTCCGGGCATGGCGCACGCCGAGGAGCACATGGCGTTTCGCGGCTGCACCGGAATGAGCGCGGATCAGACAGCAGCCATTTACGCCGAGCTCGGCGGCCAGAACAACGCCGATACGCAGCAGAACATCACCCAGTATTTCGCGACCGTGCCGGCGGCAGATCTGGAAGTCGCGCTGAAAGCCCAGGCAGCCTGTCTCCAGGGTGTCGATGACTCCCCCGCGCAGTGGGCCGAAGAGCGCGGCGCCATCGAGCAGGAGGTCGCCCGGGATTTATCCAACCCCACCTACAAATTCATCGACCGGTTGAATCAGGACATGTTCGCCGGCACCCCTTACGCTCACGATCCGCTCGGCACGAAGGCCTCGTTCGACGCCACCACGGGCGAGATGCTGCAATCGTTCCATCGCAGCTGGTATGCGCCGGGAAACGCCATACTGATCGTCATCGGCGACGTCGACCCCGACGAGGCCCTGGCGAAAATACGCCAGCTGTTCGGCGGCATCGCCAATCACCCGGTTCCGGCCCATCCCCCGGTGAACTTGAAGCCCGTGAAATCGGAGACGTTCACGCTCGACAGCAATCTACCCTACGTGCTCGGGTTCATCGCGTACCGATTTCCGGGAACCAGCTCGACCGACTTCGCCGCGGCCGAAATCCTGGCGGACGTGCTGAACAGCCAACGAGCAGATCTGTATGGATTGGTGCCGGCCGGCAAAGCGCTCGCGGCGGAGTTCGGCGTCGCCGAACCCTACACGCAGGCGAGCGTCGGCTACGGCGTCGTGGCGCTGCCGGCGGGCGCCGACGCCGGGAGTGCCATCAAGGAAATGCGCGACATCTTGGCGCGCTACGCCGCGACGGGCGTTCCCACGGAGCTGGTCGAGGCCGCGAAGCGCCAGGAATTGGCGGATGCCGAGTTCGAGCGCAACTCGATCCCGGGCCTCGCGAATGTGTGGTCGAACGCGCTCGCTGCCGAGGGTCGGGCGACGCCCGACGAGGACGTCGAGGCGGTCAAAGCAGTGACCGCCGCCGACGTGAATCGGGTGGCGAAGACGTATTTGAGCGATCAAAATTCGATCACCGCCGTGCTCAAGCCGGTGCCGACCGGCCAACCCGTCGCCACCAAAGGCTTCGGCGGGGCGGAACAGGTGACCTCCGCTCCCTCGAAACCGGTGCAGTTGCCGGACTGGGCGGCTTCGGAGCTCGCGCAGCTCAAGCTTCCGGCCGACTACATCAAGGTTTCCGACATGCGGCTCGCGAACGGCATCAGGCTCATCGTCAAGACCGATCGAACCACGCCGACCGTGTCGTTATTGGGTGCCGTACAGCACGATTTCGGTCTTCAGACCCCAACCGGACAGGAAGGCATCTCCGACGTTCTCAGCGCACTGTTCTCCTACGGCAGTGAAACTCTCGACCGGCTGGCATTCCGCAAGGCGCTGGACGACATCGCCGCCAACGAAACAGCGGGGTACGAGTTCTCCTTGAGCGTGCTCTCGGCCAATTTTCCCCGGGCAGTCGAGCTGCTCGCCGACAATGAGCTGCATCCTGCCCTGCCCGAGAAGGCGTTCGCCGTGGTCAAGCGACAGACTTCCGAATTTCTTGCCGGCAACCTGAAGAGCCCCGAGTATCGGACGTCGCGCGCGCTCGATATGGCATTGCTGCCGGCCGGCGATCCTGTTTTGCGGCAGGCCACGCCCGCCACCGTCGCGAACGTCACCCTGGAGCGCGTGCGATCCTTCTACGCTGCCACCGTACGGCCGGACCTCACCACCATCGTGGTGATCGGCGACGTATCGGCGGAAGAAGCGAAGTCCGTCGTGGAGAAGTGGTTCGGCGGTTGGCACGCGAGCGCACCCAAGCCCGCCACCGCGCCTGCGCAGGTGCCTCGCAACAAGCCATCGTCGGTTTCCGTGGCCGATCCACAGGCGGTGCAGGACTCGGTATTTCTGGCCGAGCAGCTGAATTTGGACCGGTTCTCCCCGGATTACTATCCCTTGCAGCTCGGCAATCATGTGCTTGGCGGAGGTTTTTACGCGACACGCCTTTACCACGACCTGCGCCAGGTCGCGGGCTACGTCTACACCGTCGACGCGCGCCTCGACGCCTCCAAAACCCGTGCGAGCTACGCGATCACTTACGGCTGTGAACCCACGAACGTATCGAAGGCCCGGGGGCTGATCGAGCGCGATCTCGACCAGATGCGCACGCGCGACGTGTCCGACGAGGAATTGCATCAGGCGAAGGCATTGATCCTCAGACAGATCGTGCTGAACGAGTCGAGCGAAGAAGCCGTGGCGCACGGCTTGCTCGGACGAGCGGAGATCGATCTGCCGCTGGATGAGCCCATCATTGCGTCCAAGAAGTATTACTCGATCACCGCGCCGGAGATTCGCGCGGCGTTCGAAAAGCACGTACGCACCGGCGACCTGGTGCAGGTGGTGCGCGGTCCGACGCCGCATTGACGCCCCCGCCGGGCGCGTTGGCGCGGGCCGAGGGCTCAGCCTCCCTCCACCACATTGACCTTCCCCTGCGCTGACCCTGCAGACGATTAAGACGCTGTAACTTAGTCGGCGGGACGGAGCTACGCCCGTTGCTACCCAAGAGGCGGCACCTAAGTCCTGCCTCGATCATGCGTTGTTGGAAACAAGGGGGAAAATCATGAGGCATGCTGTTTGGCTGCAAGATGGGAAGGAGGGGTGGCGGGCGCAGGCATCGTCGGCCGGAAAAATCGCGCTGCTCTTCGTGCCGCTGACCGTCCTCGTAGCCTCATGCGGAGGCTCGGGTGATGGGTCGAGCCCTTCGAGTCCGATCCTTGAGGTTGGGATGCAGCGCCAATACACCGGCACCACCACCCGGAGCGTTGTCTACGCCGTTCCGACCGCGAGCTTGCAGAACAACACGCTGATCTACACCGTTGTACAGACCCAGACGGTGCAGGGATCCACTGATGCGCCGGCGGACTTCGATGTCCATGCTGATTACGCTTACACCGTGGTTCAGGACCCCGGCGTTGGTACCGTCCCTACTTCGGAATCGGTCGACACCTACGAGAACCTGCTGATCTCGGGCGATACGCAGACTGTCTCCACCGTCGGGCAGAAGATCGTCTCGGTCTCGAATGACGAAACGTCCAATGCGCTGGGCAACGGACCTTATACGGAAACATCGACGACCACCTCGGAGTACCAGACGCCGCGCGACAACTTTTCCTATCCCCTCCAGGCCGGCGCGACCATGACCTCCCCGCAGTCGGAGACGCAAACCATCGTGTTCACCGATGTCAATGCGAGCGGTTCCGCGCCATCGAATGGCACGAATGTCGGCCATACCATTACACGCAGCGAAAACGACGACGGGTCGTATGCGTACCAAACGGCATACGTGAACGGCAGTTCCTCCTCACGAACGCAGAATGCCGATGGCAGTGGGACCCAGACCTCTACGAATGCCACGACGAGTTCCACCACCACCGTGAGCCTACCCGCAACCGTCAACGGCGTGAGCTCGATTCCGATCAGCGTCAGCGTCGATTCGGCCAAGTCGACCACGACCGACTATGCAGCGGCAGACTGGTATCCCGGCGGCGGCGCGCCGAGTTCACCATTGGTTCTCGAAACCAAGAAAGTAATAGGCCCGACCTCGACCCTGCCGTCGGACTGCAATGGCGCGGTGCTGCGACCCAATATCTACGAGATCGACACCACCACGACCAACCTCAATCCGATCGGGGCATCGTATTCATCGACCTCGACACGCAACTTTTCTGCCGCAGATGGCGCCTCGATTTGCCAGCTGTCGACGGAGACGGCATGGTCCTACGACCTCGACACGGGCGGGTTGGCTTCCACGACCACCACCACCACCACAGTGGTGCTGAGCGCGATCAATTACTAGGACAGCCCTCGCTGCACGCCGCTAATATTCGTCCCCACCGTAGATGGACGCCGCACGGGCGCCCAGATCGCGATTGAGCTGACTGTTATCCGCCAGGGGAACCGTGCGGGAACCGGTGGCGAGCGCGGCGAGAAGGAATCGAGCGGCTCGCATTGCACGCAGGAATTGCGGATGCCGGGGACCGGCCGATCGAGCGGCGCCATGATCGTCGGCGGTCTCGATCGTGGTGGCGGACTTCTGAGCGGCTTTCGCTCTTGCGATGACCATTTCCGGGTGGGTCAGTCCGAGCAGGCCGATCGCGAGTTTCTGGAATTCACTCATTGCCTTGACCTCGTGTGGAAACGATTTTCCGTACCCTGAGATTGCAGGTCCGGAGAACTCGGGCCAAATGCAATGCGTTTATGAGCGTTAAGATTTACTTAATAGGCACGCGGCGCGGTCGAGGGTCCAGCAGCCCTTCCGGGCCAACCTCCGACAGGCGAATGAGCATTCTTCCGCTCAACAAGCGCGCTGGGGCGGCCGAAAATCGCCGCTCAACTCCCTTTCCCCTTAGGACGGCTTAAATGACCCATCCAAACAGCGAAAATCGGCCGGAAGGCGACGCGCCCGACAGTGGGGGTACCGGATCGTCCGACGAATCGATTGGCCGGCCTGCAAATTGGCGCGAGGGCCGCTACCAACAACGCGGCGAGCCCATCGACCAGTCCGTGAACAAGCCCTCCGAGACAACCTCGGAGCCGCACGATACGGTCGGTACCCAAACTCCTCCGGCCACCGGGAAAGACAACGCGGCAACCCGTCAACCTCCCAAGGGTCAGGCGCCGGTCACGCGCAAGGACTACGAGTGACGGCAAAGCTCCCCTATCACGGTTCCCGCATCGGGCTGACCTGAACCAATTCCTGCACAGGGAGAACGGGACTGAGCGCGATGGACGGCTGTCGAAGACGAATGCTTCCCGGATCCTCCAAAGCGCCGCCGAGGCACAATTCGTGCGTCCTTGTCGCGGTCATCCTTCCGGGGTCCACTCGCGCCACGCCCCGATCAGCGGGAAATACAAGCCGACGCGAACCGGCTCCGGCCCGAGCCTTCGCGCCAGTGCGGCGTAGCGCTCGAGCTGCGGGCGGTAGCGTTCGACTTCGCGCGCCAGGAATTCAGCGAGTCCGCCCCCGGTGTGCCGGCTGGTCTTGTAGTCAATGACCCAGCGCACGCCGTGCTCGTCGATGAAGCTTCGGTCGAAGACCGCGCGAACGACCTCGCCCCGCCAGTGACCCGACACCGCATATTCTCGAAAGTCGTCCCGATAACCCTGCTTCAGAATCCAGCGCCCGCGCGGATCAGCGTGCACGGCGGTCAACGCCGCCACCACCCGCTCGGTCGCCTCCCGAAGGCGCTCCGGCGGCACTCCATTGAGGGCCAACCAGCGCATGAAGTGCGGCGCACGCGCGCGCAAGGCGGACTCATCCTGGGTCGCGAGATTCGTGGCCTGAAGCTCGGCATGCACCAAGCTGCCCACGCGCCGGGCGGTCTCTCCCACCCAATCGAATACCGGGGTTTCCTCGCGCGTGTCATCGATCGAAGGCAGCGGCGCGGCTCCCGGCGCCGCGGCAGACATTTCATCCGCCGACCAACCGGCGGGCACTCGGCGCAGCGGTCCGCCGCGCACGGCGGGCGCCGGCCCGCTGCCCGTAGACGGGCTTTGGGCAGCGATGGCGAACTGGTCGGAGACGGCCGGCCACAAGACCGCCAACAAACTCCCCGAATGCGGCGGACGAACGCCGGGTGGCTCGTCCACCGTCTCGCCGGGGGCGGCATCGGGATCCTCGCGCAATCCGATCTCGGCATACAAGTGCAGCTCCGATTTGGCCCGCGTGCAGGCGACGTACAAGAGCCGCTGCGATTCGAGCGCGGCCGCATCCGTCGCCTCCGCGCGCAGGAATTCGAATAATCGATTCGCCTTGGCCCCTACGGGCGGTCGCGCCGCCATGACCATGCCGTCCCGTTCCGTGCGCGCGAACTGATGGGCCAGGAGCAGCTGGCTGCCATTCTGCCTCGCATGGCGATTGAGCGCGGGCACCACCACCAGATCGAATTCCAGACCCTTGGCTTTGTGAATGGTCATGATCTCCACGGCGCTCTCGGCACCCCCGTCCGCATAGAGATCCGCGAACCGCCGCACCAAATCGGCGGAATCCGGCAGGCCGAGATCGCCGAGCTCGCGCAGCCGCGAGAACACCGTGCGTACATGGGCCAGCTCGCGCTCCTCCACGGCGCACGCTGCTGCGCCGAGCGCGAGCCAGGTGCGCTCCACCCACCTCGGCAGATCGCTGTGATTGCGGACGCGAAATGCGTGCTCGAGTGTCCGTCTGATGCGTCTGCAGCGCTGGGCGCCGTCGGCACTCAGCCCCTCGAGCACGCCGTCGTCGCATACCGCGTCCCACACGATCAGCCCGGCGCGCGCGATCACCAGCAGATCCCGAAGCGTGAGCCCCGACCAGGGCGCACGCAGCACGGCGAGCCAGGCGGTCCTATCACCCGGATGGACGAGTGCGCAGATCAACATCACCAGGTCCCGCACCACGCCTCGGTCCTGCAAGGGCTCGATGTCCACCGCCCGAAATGCGATGCGACGGGCCCGCAAAGCGAGCGCGATGTCGCGCGCATGAGAACGCGCGCGCACCAGGATGGCAATCCGCCATTCGGGGTGTTCGGTCCGCCGCGCCTCGATGAGTTCCGCGACGGCCCTCGCCTCGGCGCCGGCGCTCATGAACCCGCGCAGCGTGACCCCCGGACCGCCGCCGGACGCCTCGACTTCGGAGATGCTCGGGCGGAATGCGATGGCGCCGCGCTGCCGGTCATCGGTCCGCGGCATGATCCGCTCGAAGCACTCATTGGTCCAGCGCACCAGCGCCGGGCACGAACGGAAATTGCTCGACAGGCGCCGCAGCTCGAACTTCAGTTCGCCGATGCCGAGCTCGGCGAGTTCCAGGAACGCCCGGACTTCGGCCTGGCGGAAGCCATAAATCGACTGCATCGGATCGCCGACGCAGAAGACGCTGCGGCCGTCCCCGCGCTGCCAGCCCGCGGTCAACATGCGCACCAGCTCGAGTTGCGCGCCCGAGGTATCCTGAAACTCGTCGAGCAACAGATGCTGCAGCCGATAGTCGAGGCGCAAGCCGAGATCCGTCGGCGATTGGTCGGAGCCGAGCGCACGTAGTGCCGCCAGCGAAACCGCTGGAAAATCCACCGCGCCCTGTTCGCGGAACACGTCCTCCAATTCGGCGGCGGCCAGCACGAGCACTTGCGCCGCGTCGCGCACGCGAATCCAGTCGTCATCGCTGTAGCGCGGATCCGGCAAGCCGCAGACCCCGTCGAGCGCGTGGCTCGCACCGGGCCGGCGCTCGAATTCGGCCAATAAATCGTTCATGGGCTTCAATTCCGCACTATCCGGCGGAAAACCCTGCGTCTTGTTGAAGCGCTTGCGCAGGCGCCCGTCCTTGGTGAGAAACAGCTCGGCCATGCTTCGCCAGCGCGGCAAGTCCGAGGCGTCCGCTGTGAGCGGTGCGGACTGCGCCAGCCAGACCGACCACTCCGGCTGTTCCGCACCCAGCCGCTGCGCGGCCCCCCGCATCAGCACCGGCAGGCTTGCCAGCGCCTCGCCTCCGAGCACATCCAGCGCACCTTGAAGCTTGCGCGTGACCAACAGGGCGAGGTCCTCGTCGAAATGCCTCCTCACCCGATCGAGCTGCGACGCGTCGAGCGCACTCGCCGCCCCCAAAGGCCCCGCCAACAGCGCGAGCCAGCGGTCCCTTCCCGACAGCATCTCGGCGATCAGTCCGACCAGCTGACGCCAGCGCTGATCGCTGACGGCGAGCGTGCGCTCGACCGCCGCGCCGAACGCGTCCGTGCCCTCGTGCGCAAGGGCGCGCCTCGCGGCTTCCTGGTAGGTCGGAAGAGCGTCATCGAGCAGATTGAGCCGGCCGCCGGCGCCCGAGGCGATGGGGAGTTGCGCGGCCAACCAGGCGTTGAAGGAATCGATGGTCTCGATGCGCAGGCGCGCGGGCTGGCGCTCGACATCGATGCGAAGCGACCGCAGATGCGTTCGCGCGCTGAGCGCCAGCTCCCAGGTTTCCGGGTTGAATCCGGTCGGACACTCCGCAAGCGCGGCGGCGCCGAGCGCGCCGATGACACGCCGGCGCATCTCTTCTGCGGCCATCCGCGTGAACGTCAGCGCGAGGATCCGCTCGGGCGCATCGACGGTTGCGAGAAGCCTCAGGTAGCGCTGCGTCAACAGGGTGGTCTTGCCGCTGCCGGCCGGCGCCTGCACCAGCACCGACCCCAGGTGGTTTACGGCATGCCAACGCGCGTCCCGATCGATCGGTGCGTTCCGGATCACGCATCCTCCGGGGGCTCGTCGAGCGCGTCGGTAAGATCCAGCGTCGAGGGCACCCTGCACAGTCCGTGCAGGTGACAGCTGCGGCACGCGCTCGGGAGGGGATCGACCGACGCTCGCCCCTCACGAAATTCGCGCGCCAGCCGGTCGATCCGTTCCGACCAGCGGCCCATCAGCTCGGCGAGGCTTCCCATCCCTTCCATCAGGGTGGCGCGCTTCCCCGGAAAGACGCCGCTGCGCTCCGATTCCGCGACGAAAGTGCATTCGGCCGCGTTGATCTTCCCGTAGGCCACGGCGATCAGCGATCGTGGGTGCAGCAGCGCATAGATCGGCAGCTGCGGATTGTCGGGACGCTCAGTTTGCCAATCCCGGCTCACGGCACCGGTTTTGTAGTCGATCAATAGTCGCGAACCGTCCGGCAGCCGGTCGATTCGGTCGATGCGCACCGAGAAGTTGAGCCCGGCATGGCGCGCGATCTCGCTGCCGGCTTCCAACCGTTCCACTTCGAAGGGCCCGCGTTGACTCTCGAGCTCGAGCCAGCGCCCAATCAGCTTCAGCAACCGTTCCCGCTCCCGTTCCCGCCAGCGCTGGCCGGGATCGCGCCGCGCGCACAGCCGGGCGATGGCTCGGTCGGCGCTCTCCCTAATCAGTTGCGAAAGCTCGTGCGGGCGCCCCAGGTGCTCGGCGAGGCCGGCGGAGCCGCCGAGCGCGGTCCAGATCTCTAGCAGCGAATCGTGCACGAGCTCGCCGCGCTCGCGGTCGTTGAAGCCCGGCACGGGATTCTCGAGCGGTTCGGCCCTGAGGCGGGTCTCGGCGAACCCACGAAAGGCGCATCGAGATTGCGCCTTGAGCGTCGACACCCCTCGCGTTCTCTCGCTCTCGCCGAACGCCGGGGCCCATTCATCAACCAAGCGCTCGATGATCGGGGCTCGCTCGAGCTGCGCTCGCCAGTGTGGGTAGGCAGGCGCGGGCGCGAGGTCGATGTGCTTCACGCCGCTCTGCGCATCAATCCCCGCGAGCGAAGACGCCAGCAACGGGCTGGGCGCCGCGCGACGTCCGTCCTCCGCGTCCGCGCAGCTGAATGCGCAGCGGTTTGCACGTTCCAGCCAGCGCCTCTGCAGGTTCTCGGCGTATCGCAGTTGCGATTCCATGGACGCGGCGATCACCCCATGCTGCCGCTGCAAGCGCACCGGCAACAGCGGCAGCGGTTCCACGGGGGGCGGCCAATGCGCCTCATCGCAGGAGGCCACCCAAAGGCCCTCATAGTCGAGCCACGGATCCATCCATTGCCCGCTCACCCAGATGGGTGGAACTCCGGTCTGCACCTGGAATGGGGTGTCGCGCGCAGCGCGCCGCAGAATGCTCTCCGCGGACGTCCGGCTCTGACTGCCGAAGCTCGCATCGCCCAGCGCAAGCGTCGCCAACAGCTCTCGAAATCGCTCCGCGGACTGGTACTCCCCGCTCGACCATCGATGCCTGAAACTCCACGGAGCGCTCTCGAAGGCGGAGATCCAAATCGACAGCCATCGGCTCAGCAGGTGGCTGCCGGTGAGCCCGGCCAGCGCTTTCAGAGCCGCCGCGATGCGCGCCAGCGCCATCACCGGCCGAAGCTGTTGGGCGCGCTCGACTCGCTCCGCGAGCTTCAGCCACTCGGCCAGGGGTGCCTCGGCGGGAGCGCAGGAGCGCAGGGCAACATCGAGGCATGCGGCGGCGCTCGCCTCGAACGGGGATTCGCAGAGCTCGGGCGCCCGCAGGAGCGCGCTGAACCGGGCGAATGGAATCCGTCCGCTGGCCGCCGACAACAGCCCCAATGCCGAACGCACCGGCGCGTAGTCGGCGAGGGTCGTGCCGCCGGCGACGGCGTACGGCGCGCCCGCATCCCCCTCATGCAGCGCGAAACGATGCGGCGCCAAGGCCGCGTCGAAGGCATCGATGAGTTCCGAGCGCCGTTGAGCGAGATCCGGCACGCAAATCCAAGCACGAAAATCCTCACGCATCGCGAGGTGACCGCGTGCCCACTCCGCAATCGACGCCAGTTCGGCCGCCGGCGCTTCCGCGCGTAGAATTTGTGCCTTGGCATATCGCGTGTCGCGGGTCGCGCGGAGCGGCGCCAAAGGCGCTCCCGCATGCCGCTCGAGCCAGCCACGAGCCACCGGACGCCACAGGGGACTCTCGATCCAAGCGACGTTCGCCCCGCCATCGGCGTCGACTGCCCCACCCGCGCCGCCCTCCTCAACGGCACTCCCGAGCAGTTCGTCCGCAGTGACGCATTTCAGATCACGGCAGCGCTGCGCGAATCGAGCGCTCCACTCCACAAAAATTGACGCTTCCTCTCCCCCATCGGCCGCGATCGCGCCCATGGGGATCCCATATTCGTGCGTCGCCCGGCGCGCACTTCGCGCGGCGCGTGCCGCGCCCAACGGCTCGAGAAATCGCTGGCCGAGATCGCTGCCGAGAACCGCATCGCGCCAGAGTTCGCGCTCCTCCGCGTCGCTGAGGCAGCGCGGCAATGTCGAATCGATCAGCTGTCGACCAACGTGCCGATCCTTCAGCCAGCCCCCGAAGTCGCGTATGCGCGGGGTCGGCCAAATGTGGCGTCCCGACGCCTGATGCGAGCGGTCCACCGCGTCCGCGAGCGCCGCGGCAAGCTCGGTGTTGGGCACGAGGACAGTGAGCCCCGAGTCCACGGCTTGGATCAGCCGGGAAGTCAAACGATCACCGCTGTCCCGCCTGACGCCAGCCGATCGGGTCCGGAACGGCGGCCATCAAGGCGCGGGTATAAGGATGCATGGGCGAGGCAAACAGCGTATCGCAGGGTGCGGTCTCGATCAGGTCGCCGTCATGGATCACCGCAACCCGGTGACTGATGTGCCGGACGACCGCCAGGTTATGACTGATGAACAGCATCGCCGTGCCGAGCTCGCGTTGAAGGTCCGCCAGGAGGTTCACGATCTGTCCCTGGATCGACACGTCCAGCGAGCTCACCGGTTCGTCGCATATCAACAGCTGGGGATGGAGCATCATCGCCCGCGCGATTCCGATGCGCTGGCACTGTCCGCCGCTCAGTTCGCCGGGGTATCGCTCCAGCATGGCTTCCGAGAGCCCCACGCGCTCCAGCATCCGCGTCATCCGCATCCGCCGCTCGCCCGCTGTCAGGGCGCGCTCGAAGATGTAGAGGGGTTCCGCGAGCGTCCCGGCAACGGTCATCCGCGGATTGAGGCTGGCGACCGGGTCCTGGAAGATGATTTGCAGCTCGCGCCGACGGCGCCGCAGCGTCGCGGCATCGCAGCGCAAAAGATCCACGCCGCGCCAGAGCACCTGCCCCCGTGAAGCCCGTATCAGCCTCAGAACCGCGCGCGCCAACGTGGACTTTCCAGATCCCGATTCACCCACCAGACCGAGCGTCTCACCCGCGTGGATCTCGAAACTCACCGCGCCGAGCGCCCGAACGCCGCGATAGTCCACCCCGAGCCCGCGCACGTCGAGCAGCGGACCGCTCATAGCAGCGGATGATGACATGCAACCTCCGCCCCTGAGCCCACATTGACCAGCGCCGGACGCTCGGAGGCGCAGCGCTCCGTCGAGCGGGGACAGCGCGGCGCAAACGCACAGCCGCGATCCGGTTCGCCGGCGCCGGGCGTCTGTCCGGGAACGAACGGCATGCGCCCGGCTCGCGGCCGTCGAAGATCGGGTACGCATTGAATCAGCAGGCTCGAGTAGGGATGAAGCGGTTTGCGCATCAGATCCTCCGTCGGCGCGCTCTCCACGACTCTGCCCGCATACATCACCACGACGCGGTCCGCGAGACTTGCGACGACCGCGAGATCATGGCTGATGAGCACGATGGAAATCCCGGTCTCGGCGCGAAGATCGCGCAACAGCTCGAGTATGCGAGCCTGAACGCTCACGTCGAGGGCGCTCGTCGGCTCATCGGCGATGACGAGCGCGGGTTCGCACAGCAGGCTCATGGCGATCATCACGCGCTGACGCATGCCGCCGGAAAGCTGATGCGGGTATTGCTTGAGTCGCCGCTGCGGATCCGGGATGTGCACCCGATCGAGCGCGCGGAGCGCCGCGCTCTCGGCGTCACGCCAGGAGACACCGCGGTGATGCACCAAAATCTCGGCGAGCTGCACGCCGATCTTGAGGTGCGGGGTGAGGGAGGTCATGGGATCCTGAAACACCATGGCGAGCTTCGATCCGCGAATCCGGTTGAGTTGGTCGGGGGGCAGCCACAGGATTTCCTCATCCTGGAACAAGGCGCTGCCGGTTACGTGCGCGCCGCCCGGCAACAGTCCCATCACAGCCATGAAAAGCTGGGTCTTTCCGGAGCCGGACTCGCCCACCACCCCGAGGCATTCGTGTGCCCCCACCGTCAGTGAGACGCCCCGAACCGCGGCGACGGTGCCGCCGGCGATTGGATAGCCGACTTCGAGGGCATGGATGCGCAGCGTCGGGAGAGGCGCGACATCGTCCGTCATCGTCGCATTCCGGCGTCGAACGCGTCGCGCAGGCGGTCGCCAAAGATGTTCAGACAGACGAGCAGCGTCGTCAGGAACACGCCGGGCGCGAGCAAGATCCACGGCGCGGCCTCCATCTCTCCGGCGCCCTCCGCGATCAACGTGCCGAGGCTCGCGCGAGGCTCCTGGATTCCGAGCCCGAGAAAACTCAGAAAGCTCTCCAGCAGGATGATCTGCGGGACGGTCAGCGTCGCATACACGATCACCGGTCCGATGACGTTCGGCAGCACGTGTTTGCAGATGATGCGCGCGGTGCCGGCGCCCGAGGCAATGGCGGCCTCGATGTATTCCTGGCGCCTGATGCTCAAGGTCTGCCCGCGCACTATTCGGGCGAGCGTCAACCAGCCGACGGCGCCGATCGACCCGAACAGCAGGTACTCGTTCCGGCCGAACACCACCGTCAGGAAAATCACGAAAAAAATCAGCGGCAGCCCGCCGAGAATCTCCACGATACGCATCATCACGTCGTCGGTGCGGCCGCCCACGTACCCTGCAATCGCGCCGTACATCAGTCCGATACTCAGGCTCACGGCGCTCGCCACGAGGCCCACGATCATGGAGACACGCGCTCCGGTAAGCGTGCGCACATACAGATCCCGGCCAAGGCGGTCGGTGCCGAACCAATGGGCATGGGCGATGCCGGGGTCGGCGGCGATGTGCGACCAGTCGAGCGTTTCCGCACGGTTGGGATTAAGCCAGGGCCCGATCACCGCCAACATCGCCAGCGTCACGATGATGCCGAGCGATACGCGAGCACCGCTATTCGCGAGCAGGCGTCGCGTGGCCGTTCCCCACAGGCTCCCGGTCACCGTTCGAACCTGACACGCGGATCGAGCCACGCATACAGAAGATCCACCACCAATCCCATGCCGATGAGGACGACGGAGTACAGAATCACCATTCCGAGCACCAGCGTGTAATCCCGGTTGAGCGCCCCCTGGACCAGATAGCGGCCCACCCCGGGAAGTCCCGCGATCGACTCCACCACGAGCGAGCCGGTCATGATCGACGCAACCGCGGGCGCCAGATAGCCCGCCACGGGAATCAGCGCCGGACGCAGGGCATGGCGCAGGATCACGATACGCAAGGGCAATCCCATCGAGAAGGCGGTGCGTATGAACGGCCGCTGCAATACGTCCAGGAAGCTTGCACGAGTCAATCGAGCGACGTAAGCCAACGGCGGCAACGTCAGCGCCACGATCGGCAGGATCAAATGCCGGATCGAGCCAGGCTCCCATCCCGCAACCGGCAGCCAGCGAACGCGGATGCCGAACAGCAAGCCGAGCAGCGGCAGCACCACGAACGGCGGCACCGCGATGCCGGCGACGGCAAGCGTCATGACGGTGTAATCGGCCGGCCGATCTTGACGGAGCGCCGCGAACACCCCGGCGAGGATCCCGAGCGTCAGCGCGAGAATCAACGCCGTAATGCCGATTTCCGCGGTCACCGGCAATCCCTGTCCAATGAGCTCGGTGACCGTGAAGTCCCTGTACCTGAACGAGGGGCCGAAATCCCCGTGCAGGAGCGAGCGCAGATAGCGCGCATATTGCACCCAGAGCGGCTGATCGAGCCCGTACGCGCTCTCGAGATTCGCCAGGATCTCCGGAGGCAATGATTTTTCCTGGTCGAAAGGACCGCCCGGGGCGATCCGGATGAGCAGAAACGACACCGTCACGATGATGAACAGCGTCGGGATCGCGCCCCCCAAGCGCTTTAGGAAATAGCGGAGCATCGATGCGAGTCTATCGACTGACCACAAGGTGGACAAGTAAACGGCCGCCCCCTAAAATACGAAGTTCACCCTGATCGAGGTTTCATGGAATCCACACGCCCCATCCGTGCGCTCGTCCGCGGCCTTGACGCGCTGACGGTGCTCAATTCCCGGGACGGCGCGACCGTCTCGGAGGTGGCGCAGGAAATTCGCCTGCCCCGGACCACGGTGTATCGGATTCTCGAAACTCTGTGCGGTGCCGGATTCGTGTTCCGCGATGCCGGCGATGACCGCTACCGCCTGACCGTCATGGTTCGCGCGCTTTCCGGGGGCTTCGACGACGATGCGTGGGTCTCCCAGATAGCGAAGCCGTTGATCGGCGAGCTCGGCCGGGAGATCGCGTGGCCCGTCTCGATATCGACGGCGCTCGGCAGCTCAATGATCGTGCGCGACGCCAACTTCAGCTCGCTTCTCGACGAGCGCCACTCCGCCGGCTATCGGCTGCCGATTCTGTCCACGGCGGCGGGTCGGGTTTATTTGAGCTTTTGCCCGGCGCCGCAGCGCGAAACCCTGATCGATATCTTCGCAAGATCGGGCAAGGAGGAGGACCGCCTGGCCCGGGCGCCCCGCACCGAGCTCACGCGGATGCTGACCGAGATCCGGACCGCCGGATACGCCGCCACTTCGCGCACCCGGCGGCTGGTCGAGGAAATCAGCGTGAGTGTTCCCGTCCTGTCGGAGGATCGCGTCCTCGCCTGCCTCACCGTTCGATTTGCCGGCAATGCCGTCCCTCAGCGGGCGGGGATCGAGCGGTTCGTGCCGAGGTTGAGGCAGTGCGCGTCGAAAATCACTCATTCTTTCGTTGAACAACAAGCCGAGGCGCAACGCAACGGCGCCCCGGAACGGGCTGCTTAAGGAGTCTCAAAATGCAAAAGATCATGGTGTGCATCAAGCGCGTCGTCGACTACAACGTGCGCGTGCGGGTGAAGCCCGACGGGAGCGGCGTGATGCTCGACGGTGTCAAGATGAGCGTGAACCCCTTCGATGAGATTGCGCTCGAAGAGGCGCTGCGCATCAAGGAGCGCGTGGGCAATGTCGAAGTTCTCGCCGTGAGCATCGGCGTCTCCGACACCCAGCAGCAGCTTCGAACCGCCCTCGCAATGGGCGCGGACCGGGCGATCCTGGTTCAGACCGATGTCGCCGTAGAGCCCCTGACTGCGGCGCAGACCCTCCTCGCGGTCGCAAAGAAGGAAAATCCGGACCTGATTTTCCTCGGCAAACAGGCGATCGATGATGACGCGAACCAGACGGGCCAGATGCTCGCCGCGATCTGGGAGCGGCCGCAGGCGACGTATGCCTCCAAGGTGGAGATCGATGGCGCCAAGGTGCGCGTGACCCGCGAAGTGGATGCCGGCCTGGAGACCATCGAAGTGGATCTGCCGGCGGTGATCACCGTGGACTTGAGGCTCAACGAGCCGCGTTACGTGAAGCTGCCCGACATCATGAAGGCGAAGAAAAAGCCGCTCGATGTCACGACGCTCGACGCCCTCGGTGTCAGCGCCGGACAGCTGATCAAGCCGGTGAAAACCGATCCGCCGCCCCAGCGTCAGAAAGGGATCATGGTGAAGGACGTGGCGGAACTGGTCGACGTACTCAAGAAGAAGGGTTTGATCTAATGAGCAAGATACTGATCGTCGGTGAACACGACGGCAAGACACTGAATCCCGCCACGGCCAAGTGCGTCACGTGCGCAAAGGCCATCTCGGGCGCCGAAATCACCATCGCGCTGCTCGGCGCCGATACCGCGGCGGTTGCGGCGCAGGCTGCTGAAATCGCCGGCGTCAAATCGGTGATTCGCGTCGACCGGCCGGAGAATGAGCATCCGCTCGCGGCCACTTTCGCGCCCCAGATCGTCGCGCTGGCTGAAGGCTACAGCCACCTGTTCGGCCCCTCCACCAGCTTCGGCAAGGACCTGATGCCGCGCGTGGCGGCCCTGCTTGGGGTCCCGCAAATCAGCGATTTGATGGCCGTGGAAGGCGCGCATCGTTTTCGTCGGCCGATCTACGCGGGCAACGCCATCGTGACCGTGGAGGCCGATCCGGCCCGCAAGCTCGTCGCCACGGTGCGCGTCGCCTCGTTCGAGGCCGCGGGCACGGGCGGCGGATCCGCATCCATCGAATCGAAGGCCGTGAACGCGTCCCTGCCCACTCATACCCGCTACATCGGAGCGAAATCGGGATCGACGGACCGCCCCGATCTGCAGACCGCGTCCAAGGTCGTATCGGGCGGCCGCGCCCTGGGCAGCGCCGAGAACTTCAAGATCCTGTTCAGCTTCGCCGACAAGATCGGCGCAGCGGTCGGCGCATCGCGCGCGGCGGTCGACGCCGGCTACGCGCCCAACGAAATGCAAGTGGGTCAGACCGGCAAGATCATCTCACCCGAGATGTACATCGCGATCGGCATCTCCGGCGCCATCCAGCATCTCACCGGCATCAAGGACGCCCGCACCATCGTAGCCATCAACAAGGATGGCGAGGCCCCGATCTTCGAGGTCGCCGACGTAGGCCTGGTGGGAGACCTTTTCCAGATCGTCCCCGAGCTGGAGCGCCTGGTAGGCTGACCGGCCGCTCAGCCCCGCTTGAGCCCCACCGGGCGCGGTGGGGCCGAGACCCGGACCATGGCCGTCCCCGCCCCGACCCCAGAGCGGCCCAGGACCTCTGGTGACTGCCCGCAGCCATCGCGAGCGCGCAGTCGAGGTTAGCCACTCAGTCACACGACGGCCGGAGCGGACGGGCCTTGGTGTAACAGCGTGATCTAACCCGGTCTAGCCGGACTTCGCGGATTCGACCCTGATTGAGGCCGCGCCGAAGGCGCGGCCCCCTCCCAAGTTTTTGATTTTCCTTGTGCGGCTCTTCGCGTTTCCGCGGAAACGCGCTGTAGTGAAGA
>Ga0182012_10000818_pt1 | contig 34038 bp, 26 predicted proteins | sample 612S2SmetaG_FD_120486 | JGI IMG/M metagenome (GOLD analysis project Ga0182012, IMG submission 120486) | Permafrost microbial communities from Stordalen Mire, Sweden - 612S2S metaG | ecosystem: Environmental > Terrestrial > Soil > Wetlands > Permafrost | place: Sweden: Stordalen | collected...
CGTCGCCGAACGGCCCACCGGCTCCATCTTCAAACCGTTCGTCTACGCTACCGCCTACAACTCGTCCCTCAACGGCACCACGCTTGACGGCGGCGGCGTCTTCACCGCCCTCACGCGGCTCAACGACGACCCCCAGGACTTCGGCACCAACGGCCAGTCCTACATCCCCAGCAACTTCAAGAAGGGCGAGTTCCCGGGGATGGTCACCGCGGCTGACGCCATCGCCCACTCGCTCAATATCGCCACCATCGCGCTCGCCCAGCAGGTCGGCTATGACAACGTCGCCTCGCTCGCGCGCTCGGCCGGGATCGTCAACGCGCGCGGAACCCCCTCCATGGCCATCGGCACCTACAGCGCCACGCCCATCGATATGGCCGGTGCGTATACCGTCTTCGCCAACAACGGCGTTCACCTTACGCCGTGGCTGCTGGCCAGCGTCCGCAACCCCAATGGAGACATCGTCGCAGACTTCGCGCCCCAGGCGGCGCAGGTACTCGACCCCCGCGTCGCGTTCCTGACCCAGTCGCTGATGCAAAACGTGATGGCCTTCGGCACAGCCTCGGTCGTCCGGGGCCTCGGCTTCACCGCGCCCGCCGCCGGCAAGACCGGCACCTCGCACGACGCCTGGTTCGCCGGCTACTCCTCCAACCTGCTCTGCATCATCTGGGTCGGCAACGACGACTACACCAACGTCAACCTCCAGGGCGCCGACGCCGCCGCGCCCATCTGGGCCGCCTTCATGAACCGCGCCATCCGCATTCCTCAGTACTCTGACATGAAGTCCTTCTCCGCACCCAGCGGTGTGCAAGTCCTCACCGTGGATCGCGCCAGCGGCCTCATCGCCGACGAATCCTGTCCCAGCGACAGCTTTACCGCGGGCTTCCTCAACGGCACTGCCCCGAACGGCAGCTGCTCCCACATGGGCGAGAACCCGGAGACCCTCGGCAGCCGACTCTTCGGCCTCTTCGGCGGGCAGCACAACAACCCGCCACCGAGCCAGACGCACCCCTGACGCATCGCTGCGCTACACTCTCATCGCAGAGCTCGCTTTACGGCACAGAGAGGATGGCCATGGATCGAACCGGCGAGGACAAGCGGCTGCGCATCGTTTGCGTAGTGGCCACGGTCCTCTTTCTCATCTACGCCGGGCTTCTGGCGACGCGTTCTGTCCGGGGCCTCACCTCCGCAGCGGAGGTCCGCAACTCGTGGCCGCTGCTCTGCGACAAGCCCGTCGGCGAAGACGGCTACTACATGCTCACGGTCGCGGAGAACCTCGCCACCACACACCACCTTGCTTACAACGGCGACCTTCCTGCCACCGGCATCCAGCCGCTGGCGACGTTCGTCTACGCCGCCATCGCCGTCGTCGTGAACGCCTTCGGTGGCGACCGCTGGACACTCGTCCGCGCGGTCATCGCCTTCGGTGCGCTGCTCTGCGTGCTCTTCGCATGGCGGCTCGCGTGCTTTGCCAGGAGCTTCGCTCCGGAGTCGCACCGCTCGCTGGTCTTTACGCTCGCGTACTTCCTTGTGCTCTTTGACTTCTCCGTCTTCCGCACCTTCATCTTCGGTCTGGAGACAGGCGTCTATCTCTGCTGCCTCGCCGTCTGCATCGCGCTTTGGCGTCGCATCGTCTCCAGCACAGCTCCGCGCTGGCGAGACATCGTACTGCTCGGCATCGCCGCGGGCTTCGCAGGGCTGGCACGCATCGACTTCGGACTGATCTTCGCTCTGCTGCTGCTCTATCTGCTGGCTCGCCGCCGGGCGGCCGTCGCTCAGGTCGCCGTCTGCGGGGCACTTGCGCTGGCCATCGTCAGCCCGTGGTTCCTCTTCGTGCGCCGCGTCACCGGCGGCTGGATGCCCACCTCTGGCTCCGCCGAGAGCAGCTTCGGTTGGCATGGCGCCATTCGGTTTGACCCCTGGGCTCGCGCCTTGCTGGCGCACATCGTCCCGTGGTCCTATGCCGGTTCATCCAACGGGTTCACCCTCATGCTGGGACTCACTGGTCTGCTTCTCATTGTCTTTCTTGCTCTGCGTGCTAACGATCTCCGCGCTGCGCTCCTTGCGCCAGCCATGCGCGACACCTTCCTTCCCTGGGCCGCTGCGATCTTCCTGCTCACGCTGGTCTACTCCGGATTCTTTCTCTCCACCTTCTTCTACGTCCGCTACTTCTCGCCGCTGCTGCTGGTAAGCATTCCGCTGCTGGCGCTGCTGCTAGCCAAGCAATCTCTGCCGCAGCGCCTTCCGCAGCTCTTTCTGGCTGCGCTGGTGGTGCTCTTCTCCTTGCTGGACTTCTACTCCCTGCACAACGGCCGCACCGGCAACCCCCACTACACCGCGGCGGCCTACGTGCATGAGACCTTTCCGGACGTTCACGTGGGGGCGTTCCAGAGCGGCGTCATCGGCTACTTCAACCCCAACGTCGAAAACCTCGACGGCAAGCTGAACGCCGGCGCCCTCCGCGCCGCCCGCACCCACACCCTCGGCCAGTTCATTGACAAAGAAGGCATCAACGTTCTGATCGACTGGCCCAGCTACTTCGACCAGCAGCTCACTCCGGAGTACCTGGCCGCCGAGTGGCAACCCTGCGCGAAGGCTCCGCCCAACCCGCAGGACATCTGCTACATCCGCCGGTCATTCCTGCTCGCGCACTCGGAGTTCCGCTGAACCATCTCCGCCCGCAGCCTCTTCGAGCTCTTGACACGCGCGGTAGAATAGACGCAGGGGAAAGAGTTCGGGCCGGCTACTTCGCGGCGTGCCTTTGGGGTGGTTTGACCACTGGGGGATAAGGCCTTTTCTATGAGGATTTTGCGGGAGCTCCCCGCGGATCTCGTTTGTTTTGAGGATTTTGGTCTTGTATGTACATTGTAGATACAAGCCTAAATCCTTATTTATGAAGATTTTGCGAGAAACAGGGGGAGGGGAGGGCCTCCGAAAAGCGGCTCAGCCTTGCCACAACCTCAGCCGAGGCCTAGCCTAAAACATCTGCGATGCCGGAACGCGCCCAACTCGATCTCATCAACCACGCCCAGCGCGCCCGCCTGCGCGAGCTGGCCGCCTCGGCTGCGGAGAACTCCTACTCGCCCTACAGCCGCTTCCGTGTGGGGGCTGCCCTGCTGCTGGAAGACGGCAACATCGTCACCGGCTGCAACGTTGAAAACTGCTCGTACCGGCTGACCAGTTGCGCCGAGCAGGGAGCCATCGCCCGCGCCGTCGCCGAGTACGGCCCCGCGGTGCGACTGCGAGCAGTGGCGGTGGCCAATCTGAACGGTGCGGCGTCCATGCCCTGCGGGGCCTGCCGCCAGACACTCACAGAGTTCGGCGACGACGACACGCTGATCCTCTATCCCGGCGAAGGCGGCAGCGAACAGGAGACCACGCTCGGCGAGCTGCTTCCGTTCGCCTTCCGGCTCGAATTTCTCGAGCCCAGAGACGAGTCCAGAGAATCGTGATCCATGCCATCGATCTTCTACTGAAGAAACGTGACGGCGGCGAACTCACCACCGCAGAGATTGACGCGTTCGTGAACATGGTAGTTCAGCAGGCTGGAATGACGGACGCACAGCTCGGCGCGTTTCTCATGGCCGTCTTCCAGCGCGGCCTGTCGCTGCGTGAAACCGCAGAACTGACGCGTGCCATGCGCTTCTCCGGCGAGACCTTTGACGCCGCGCCGCTGCACACGTTTACCGTGGACAAGCACTCCACTGGAGGCGTCGGCGACAAGACCTCGCTGCTGATCGCTCCGGTGCTTGCCGCTGCGGGACTCGAAGGCACGCCGAGCATCTCGGTGCCGATGATCAGCGGGCGCAGCCTTGGTCATACTGGCGGAACTTTAGACAAGCTGGAGACGATTCCCGGCTTTGACTCACAGCTCTCGCTGCCGAGAATGACCGAGGTGCTGCGCGAGTGCCACGCCGTTCTGGTCGGCCAGACGCCGCGCCTTGTTCCCGCGGATCGCATCCTCTACGCGATGCGCGACCATACCGGAACGGTCGAGTCGCCGTTCCTCATCTGCGCCAGCATCATGAGTAAGAAGCTGGCCGAAGACCTGAACGGCCTGGTACTCGACGTCAAGGTCGGCAGCGGCGCCTTCATGCCGACTTACGAGCGGTCGAAGTTCCTCGCCGAGCTGATGGTCTCCACCGGCGAAGCCAGCGGCACGCGCACTGCCGCGCTGCTCACCTCGATGGACGAGCCGCTAGGCCGCTTCTCCGGCAACTGGATTGAGGTCTGGGAGTGCATCGACATCCTGCAGAACCGCCGCCATCCGATGTCGGCGGATCTGATCGAGCTATCGAACATCCTAAGCGGTTGGATGCTGCATCTCGCGGGCAAGTCCGCCACACCGGAGGCAGGCGCGCAACTCGCCGACGATCTGCTGAGCTCCGGCGCGGCGTACAAGTCCTGGCTGCAAATCATCGCCGCACAGGGCGGAGATACCAGCATCTTCGGGGACCCGGCGGCATTCCACAAGCCCAAGGCGACACGTATGTTCAAGGCGCAACACGCGGGCTATCTCGCCGGAATGGACTGCAAGCAGGTGGGTTGGGCGGTGCAGCGGCTAGGCGCTGGCCGCGCCAAGCCTGGCGATCCGGTCAGCGCACACGCCGGCATCGAGTCGCATGCAAAGCTGGGTGAAAAACTTGCAGCCGGCCAGCCGATCTTCACGCTCTTCAGCGAAAAGGAGAATTTGCTCGACGAGCCGTATCAGATGTTGGAAGCAACAGTGAAGATCACGAAGGAGCCGCCGTCGAAGCAGCCGCTCATCCGGGAGATCATCACAAAAGAGGATCTGTAGCTGGAACTTATGCCTTGACGGACTTGTTCTGCATGTACTGCTGGACGCTTTTCTCCCAGTCCAGCGATGTGCCGGCAAACGGCGAACCCTGGCGGCGCGTGGAGCGGTTCTCAGTCGGAACGGCAGCAGTGAGCTCGGGCTCGGTCTTTGCCTCCACCGGCGCAGGCACACCCTCCGGGCGGAACGAGCGTGGCAGTTCGCTTTCCTTGAACTCCACGCCTTCGGCAGCGAGGCGCTTTGCGGTCTTTACCAGCGGCTCGCGCTTCAGTGCCAGCTTGCGGGCGGCAGCAGCGCGGGCGGCATCAGTATCGAATACGTCGTACTTCAACAGGTGAGCCAGCCGACGGTCGAAGAGATCGATCTCCGCGTGAATGCTCTTCAGATAGTACTTGCTTTCAACGGTATTAGGCATGGAATCTCCAATGTCGTTCGTGGACTTCAAGTGGAGCTGCCGGCCGGATGAATCCGGTCTGTGGCAGGGAGGAGAGGATGAGGATGCAAATAGCTCCTGGGAAGCACTGCGAGGGGCCCACACAGCCGTGCAGAAATGCGAAAGGGCGGTTCAGCTCGAACCGCCCTCCCTTGTTCTATAGTTTGAAACTCTTACAGAGCCTGAACGTTCTCAGCCTGCCAGCCCTTGGGACCCTTCACCACGTTGAACTGGACCTTCTGGCCCTCTTGCAGCGAGCGAAAACCGTTGCTCTGGATTGCGCTGTGATGCACAAAGACATCGTCGCCATTCTCGCGGCTGACAAATCCGAAGCCCTTGGCATCGTTAAACCATTTCACTGTTCCCGTTTCCATTTGATCTTGTTCCTTTTGAAGCAATGTACCGCTGAACGCAATTGTTGGTGACTTTGCGAGTAGAGCAGTTATGCCGGAACAAGCAAAAAGACCAATTCGTATTCGACGACCAGAAATAGTATACCATCCCTACCTGCCTGTGGGGTAATGCCTGTGTACTTCTGGCACGAGGGCTCGGAAAGCCGATACACTTCACCAAACGCAATTCAGCCTGATTCATGGGAGCGCGCCCTTGGCACGATTTACCGGACTGCTCGGTCTTCTCGTCTTTATTGGTATTGCTTACACACTCTCCACCAACCGGCGCGCTATTCGGTGGAAGACGGTTGTGTGGGGTCTTGGCCTTCAAGTTGTCTTTGCCTTCGCTGTCATCAAGTGGAGCTACGGCCAGATCGTCCTTAAGCATGTATCGGATTTCATCACAGGCTTGCTCGGTCACTCTGCGGACGGCTCCGGCCTGGTCTTCGGCCCGCTCGGCATCCCGGGAAATCCCCTTGCAGTCTTCGCCTTTGCGGTGCTGCCGACGATTATCTTCGTCAGCGCATTCTTTGCGATCCTCTATCACATTGGGTTCATGCAACAGGTGATCAAGGTAGTCGCCTTCATCATGCAACTCACCATGGGCACATCCGGCGCGGAGAGCACCAACGTCGCCGCCAGCATCTTCATGGGCCAGACCGAGGCGCCGCTTACCATCCGCCCGTTCCTGGCGGGCGCTACGCGCTCCGAGCTGATGACCATCATGACGTCCGGCATGGCGCACGTCTCCGGCGGGATCATGGCGGCTTATATCCTCTTCGGCATCAACGCCAAGGACCTGCTCTCCGCAGTTATCATGACCGCGCCGGGGACGATCCTCGTTGCCAAGATGCTGGTACCGGAGACCGAAGTCCCAGCTACTGCAGGAACCGTCAAGATGCCGCCCAGCGAAGAGCACAAGAATGAGAACTTCATCGGCGCCATCGCCCGCGGCACCATCGACGGCGGCCAGCTCGCCTTCAACGTCGCCATCATGCTCATCGCATTCGTCGCCCTCGTCGGCCTGTTCAATGCAATTATGTTGGGCATCTCCAACTTCGCCTGGGCGCACGGGCACATTCCGTTCCCGCACTCGCTCAATAATGTCCTCGGTATCGTCGGAGCGCCGGTTGCATGGCTCATCGGTATTCCCTGGCATGAGGCCCGCACCATCGGCAACCTGCTCGGCACTCGCACCATCATCAATGAGTTTCTGGCCTTCAATGAGCTCGGGAAACTCAAGGCGGTGCTTTCACCGCGCACCTTCTCCATCGCCACCTTCGCGCTGTGCGGTTTCGCTAATGTGGGCAGCATCGGCATGCAGATAGGCGGCATCGGTGCCCTGGTGCCCAACCGCCGCAACGATCTCGCCCAGCTCGGCCTGCGTGCGATGCTCGCCGGAACCATGGCCAACCTGATGTCCGCCAGCATCGTCTCGATGCTGATCAAGTGAAGCAGCCTGTCACGCAATCAGACTGAGATAATCCGGTTCGTCCGCGATTGTCCGGTAGATAAATCGCCGGACAATTGTCGGGCCCTTCAGAACGAAGATGCCCGGCATCTGGTGCCCATCGCCCTGGATCATCCCCATACCGTGCTTCACCAGGGCCCGTTTTAGCCACGCCCACAGCACCACAGGATTAAGCAGGGCAGATAGCGGATGCTGTCGCGACAGTGCGAAGACCGGGTGCTGGTAGATCGTGGCTCCAGGATCGTGGACGCGTTCCACGCTGCCGAGTCCGTAGTAGTCGAAGTGCGCCTTTGCGATCTCGGGCGTTCCAAGGTGCACAAACACCGGACGCACCCCGCGGTCGGCAAGCACCTGTTGTATCTCGGCCACGTCGCTGATGGCTTTGCGGCAGAAGGGACAGCCAAAGTGCCGGAGGAAGACCAGCAACACCGGCGAGTCCTCTGCCAAGGCCAGCAGGTTCACTCCCGACTCTGTATGAACAGAGGCCAGGATCGCCTCCGTTTCGTCGACTGATCCCGTGGCTAAAGCTGCCATCTGCTGCAGTCCTCAATCGCGAGTTTAGACCCAGCTTGATGCATGCGCAAAGGACGCGCCGCCGAAATTCCCAGCTTCAGCCCGATACTGGAACGTCTCCTCGAGTACGATTTAGAAGATGCTCCCTACAAATAGCAAGCCCGATCAGTACACTCTCGCTCTCGCCGCAGCTACGCACATCCGCTCGCTGCATGCGACGCCGCCCGTGCTTGGCATCGTCCTCGGTTCTGGCCTCGGCAACTTCGCCTCGCAGGCTGAACACCCTACCATCATCGACTACGCCAGCATCCCCGGCTGGCCGCTCTCCACCGTCGAGGGCCACAGCGGCAAACTCGTACTCGGCACTATCGGCGGAGTAAGTGTCGCTGTAATGCAGGGCCGTGTCCATGCCTATGAGGGCTACTCGATGGCCGAGGTCACCTTCCCGACGCGCGTGCTTGGTCTGCTCGGCTGCACCGGACTTATCGTCACCAACGCAGCCGGCGGCATCAACACCAGCTTTGGCGAAGGAGTTCTCGTCGCGATCAGCGACCACATCAATCTCACCGGCCACAACGCGGCGGTAGGTCCCAACGAGCCGCGCTTCGGCCTGCGCCCCAACACCGGCTACCGCTTCTTCGACATGACGACCGCTTATTCACCACGCCTGCGCAAGCTCGCCACCGCAGAGGCCGCAAAGCAGAAGATCCCGCTGCCTGAGGGCGTCTACCTCGCCGTGCTCGGCCCCAGTTATGAAACACCGGCCGAGATCCGCGCCTTTCGCACGCTCGGCGCTGACCTCGTCGGCATGTCTACCGTGCATGAGGTCATCATCGCGCGACACATGGGCCTTGAGGTGCTCGGCCTGTCGCTGGTCACCAACATGGCTGCAGGCGTGCTCGACCGCGTGATCCATCACGAAGAGGTGATGGAGATCGGCAAGCGAGTCGAAGCGCAGTTTACCCAACTGCTACAGGCGCTGATCCCGCAGGTCGCCGCCACAATTGCCGGCTGAGCGGCTTACACTATCTTCCGTGAAGCCCTCCTCAAAGCCGCGACCAATTCTGATCGGGATCGCCGGATGCTCAGGCTCCGGCAAGACCACGCTTGCGAGCGAGCTGGCTATGCAACTGGACGCGACGCTCTTCCCGCTCGACCTCTACTATCGCGACCTCTCGCAGTTTCCGCTCGACCAGCGCGACAAGCGCAACTTCGATCATCCTGACTCGCTGGAAAGCGAACTCTTTATCGAGCACATTCGCAATCTGGCGCAGGGCAAGACCATACAGCGTCCGGTCTACGATTTTTCGCGGCACGCGCGCGTCGCCGGAGCCTTTGACGCCCTCACGCCGAAGCGCTTTGTGATCGTTGAAGGCATCCTTGCGCTGCACTATCCTGAGCTTCCGCCGCTTTACGACTTCAGCATCTATGTGGACGCACCCAACGAGCTGTGCCTTCGGCGCCGAATCTACCGCGATATGCGCGAGCGCGGCCGCACCGAGGAGTCCATTCGCGCGCAGTTTGAGGCCACCGCGCGACCGATGGCCGAGGTCTACGTTCTGCCCTCGCAGACCCGGGCGACCATGATCGTCTCCGGCGCGGAGGACCTGGACTGGTCGCTGGAGAGCGTCCTGAAGGCGCTGCGCACCCGCGACCTGCTCTGAGCAGGGGGCACCCCCACCACCCTTTTCGCGCAAAATCTTCATAAATAAAGGCTTAGGCTTGTATATACAATGTACATACAAGCCTAAATTCTTTATTTTCATACACATCCCTGCAAAATCCTGAAAAGAAAGGGGTAATCCTCACAGGGGGTTGCCCGAAGAAATGCACTGGCTATTTGCTGAAGTCCACGGTCGGGGCTGCGGCATTCGCGGGATTTCCCTTGAAGTACTGGTCGCGATACTGGTATCCGGCCATCCCCGCCCAGATGCTATTAGGGAACTGCCGGACGTAGACGTTGTAAGCCTCCAGCGCCTCGTTATACCGCCGCCGCTCGACAGAGATGCGATTTTCGGTCCCGGCGAGTTCGTCCTCCAGGCGGTTGAACTGGTCATTGCCCTTCAGGTCAGGATAGTTCTCCTGCAGGCGCAGCAAGGGACTGATCGCCACATCGAGGTTGCTGTTTGCGTTGATGCTGCTGGCGCGGTCCGAGCCGGCAGCGATGACCCCGGCGCGCGCGTTGGCGATGTTGGTCAGCACCGTCGATTCTTCGGCGACGTAGCCCTTTACGCTGGCCACAAGATTCGGAATCAGATCGAGCCGCCGCTGCTGCTCGATATCGACCTGCGAGTAGGACTGGTCGACGTCCTGGTCCAACTGCACCATATGGTTTCTCGAGGAGACATAGCTGCCAAAACCCAGAACCACGACCAACAACACAACGCCAAGTGCAACCCAAAGACCCTTCATCGTTTCTTTCCTTTCGCATCCATCGTAATGCTATCTATCCTGAAATCTCTCTCTAAAAGCTCAATGCCTGCTACCAGCTACCACTGGCGCCGCCGCCGCCGGAGCCGCCGCCGAAGCCACCGCCAAAGTCGTCGCCACCTCCACCGCCGCCGCCACCGCCAAAGCCGCTACCGCCTCTGCCGCCTCCTCCCAGACTGCTGCCCAGCAGAAACCACAGCGCGCCCCAGCCGCCGCCGCCGCGCAGTATGAGGAGGAAGATAACGATAAAGATCACCAGCCGAATGATTCCCCCTGCGACGCGCCAGGGTGAGATCTTCTGCGGCGGCGGAGGCGGCATGGAAGACTCCACCTGCTGCTGCATGTCGATGGGCGAGGTAAGTGTCACGCCCGCATCAGCCGCAATATCATCCGCTACCTGCTGCATGCCGTTCAGGATCGCCGGTCCGTACTCGTTCGCCTTTAATTGCGGCACCATGCTGCGGCCGATGTCGCCGACCTTGGCATCGTTCAGAACGCCTTCCAGTCCATAGCCCGGCTCGATGCGGTACTTGTGGTCCTGGATGGCGAAGACCATGACGACACCCTTGTCGGTGCCCTTCGGCCCTACCTTCCAGTTGTCTTCGAGCTCGGTGGTGAACTCTTCGATGGTCAGCCCATCGAGCGACTTGACCGTGACAACCTCAATGGTCGCGTGGGCTTTGCTCTCCACCTCGGCGGCGAGCTGCTCCATGGTGGCGCTGGACTCCGGATCAATGACTCCGGCGAGGTCGGTGACGTAGCTCGTCGGCTTGGCCAGCTTGTCCGGCGACTCTGCATGTATCCGCGCGAAGGCGGCGGCCGCGAGGAAGGTTGCTGCAAGAAATGTGCGGGTTCGCATCACGGAGTTATGGTACTCCCACCTGTCCTTGCTACGCGCTTTCAATGCCTATTGACGGGAACTCTTCCCTTGAAGATTCAACTTCGGCGTGAACTTGCAGCAGCCGGCGCACTTTAAAAAGATGCATGCGCGGTGATAACTATTGCCTCCAAATCGCCGTCTCTGTGAGGCAACTGGGAGCGCGAACTCTGGAGTCCTACAGAGCCGTCCGGCATTGCATGGCGCGGCCACAAGAGTTGGAGGTAGATCATGGTTTCATCCCGTCTGGTTCTCGCTTCGTCTGTTCTTTGGCTCGCAGCAACGGTGTCCAGTCTCTGCATGCACGCCCAGTCGTTGCCGACTGCGACACGAGGCGCGGAGATCACCGCCTTCGGCGGCTACTCTCCCTCCACCACCGTGGACTTTGGCCCCAGTACAAGAAGCGGATTTATGGCCGGAGCGGATTACACTCTGCTGCCGCCCCTGCACTTCGATCCTTCGATAGAGGCACGATTCACCGAAGCTCATGCCACCGGAATCTCCGAACACACGTTCCTCATCGGCCCGCGGGTGCAGAAGGACCTGCTCAACGGCCGCCTGCATCCCTATGCGGACTTCCTCTTTGGCAGAGGAACGATCGATTACCATCCCGTACTTCACGCCGGGGAACCCAGCGACAGCGGGCGTGCCTTATCCTATGGAGGCGGTATCGACTTCAGCGTGACGAGGCACTTCTCCCTGAAGATGGACTTTCAGCAACAGTCATGGAACCTGGGAACCAACGCCTACTTCAAGCCCCAGGGCGGCGACTACACGCTGACGCCCAGGATGTACACCTTTGGGCTGACCTACCACTTCACGTTCGCTGACCTGAAGGGCGACAAGGCACGGAAGTAGTCCTCACTACTCACCTGCCGGTATGGTCGTCTCCGAGGTGAGGTTGGTTGCGACAGACAGGCCCATCTTCTGCGCCAGCGCATCGGCCATCTGGCTATGGCCGGCTACGACAGCCCGGCCTGCGGTCACAGTCGCCTTCAGATCGGAGTCGGTGGTCGCTGCAAGTTCCGCGTCAAAGAGCGCGAGTGCGCCGTGATGGTCCTTGACCGCGTCTTCGATATACGACTTGTCGAACTCCGTTCCGTGCAGTCCCGATAAGGCGGAGTACTCCGCGTCCTGATCGGTAGAGAGCAGTGCCGGCGGCGTAACGTTGTACTTCGCGGCGAAGGGTTTCAGCTTGGCTATCAGCATGCGATGGTCGTGGACCATCCTCTTCGCGAAGGCTCGGACGTCCTTGTTGCGGCTCTTCTCAATCGCCAGATCGCCCAGTTTGATCTCGGCGAGATTGGCCTGGTCGGCTACGGTGATGAAATGCTTGTCATCGTCGGCGGTCTGCGCGGCGAGTGAGTGCCAGCTACCGGCAAAGCCGGCGAGTAGCACGGCACAGCCCAGAGTCGTGATCGTCTTCGTCATGCTCTTGTTCATAGAGAGGCTCCTAAGGAGAATGTGGCGCAGAGGGGATTCTGCCCCGGTGCTGGCGCCCAGAACATAGGAGTCAATGTTCCAAGAACGCGTTGTCTCGCCCGGCCATATATCCTTGGGGACAGTGTCCATGCCTTCCAATTCTATCCAGCCTCCGATTGCCATACGCGAACCCCGCACCACTACACTGCATGGCAGCGAGCTGCATGACGACTACGGCTGGCTGCGCGAGAAAGACGCGCCGCGGGTGCGCGCCTACCTGGAAGCCGAGAACGCCTACACCGCAGAGGCCATGCGCGGCACAGAGCGCTTGCAGCAGACCCTGTATGACGAGATCCTCTCGCACATCAAGGAGGACGACGTCTCAGTCCCCTACCGCGATGGCGAGTGGTTCTACCTGGTTCGCACCATCAAGGGCTTGCAGTATCCGCGCTACCTGCGCCGCCGGGCGGACATTGCGGATTCTGCTGAAGAGGTGATTCTCGACATCAACCTGCTGGCGGAGGGAAAGCCGTTCATGGCCGTGGGCGGATTGAGCATCAGCCCGGACGGCCACCGCCTCGCCTACACCACAGACGACACAGGCTTCCGCCAGTACACGCTGTTTGTGCGCGATCTGCGCACCGGCGAGACGCTGCCTGATACAGCCCAGCGGGTGGGCTCGCTGGCGTGGGCCGCGAACTCCAGCACGCTCTTCTACACGACAGAGGACGAACAGACCAAGCGCCAGGACCGTCTCTTTCGGCACGCATTGGGATCTTCACCAGTCGAGGTATTTCACGAAGAAGACGAGCGCTTCAACCTTGAGGTTGGCCGCACTCGCGACCGCCAGTTCCTGCTGCTGGAGGCCGGCAGCCATACCACCAGCGAGACCTGGTTCCTGGACGCCGCAGCGCCGACGGCGGACTTCCGCCTGATCGCACCGCGCATTGACGACGAAGAGTACAGCGTGGACCATCGCGACGGCTGGTTCTACATACAGACCAACCGCGATGCGGAACAGTTCCGCGTGGTGCGCGCGCCCACCGTGAACCCCGGACGCGAAAACTGGCAGGAGATCCTCGCCGAGCGGCCCGACTCTCCGCTGGAGAGCATGGACCTGTTCCATGATTTTCTCGTTGCCAGTTACCGCGAGCGCGGGCTGGATGTGCTGCGCGTCTTCGCGCTGAACGACGAGGGCCTGCTCACCACATCCAGCGACATACGCTTCCCTGACCCGGCGTACGAGGCCTACGGCGAGATCAACCGCGACTTCCACGCAACGACCTACCGCTACGCCTACCAGTCGCTGGTGCGGCCGGCGTCCGTCTTTGAGTACAGCGTGGCGACCGGCGATTCGGTGCTGCTGAAGGAGCAGGAGGTCCCCGGCGGATTCAGCGCGGCGAACTATGCATCCGAGCGGCTGTGGTTTGCCGCGCACGACGGCACCGAGATTCCAGTTTCGCTCGTCTATCGTCGCGACAAGTTTAAGCAGGACGGAAGTACACCGCTGTATGTCTACGGCTACGGCTCGTATGGCTATCCGCTGCCGCTGGGATTCAGCACAGCGCGACTGGCGATGCTGGACCGCGGTGTGGTGGTGGCGTTTGCCCATATCCGCGGCGGCGGCGAGCTGGGCGATTCGTGGCACGACGCCGGCAAGATGATGCAGAAGCGCAATACCTTCACCGACTTTATCGAGGCCGTCGAGTTCTTGCTGCGCGAGCGCTACGGCGATCCAAGACGCGTGGCGATTGAAGGCGGCAGCGCCGGCGGTCTGTTGATGGGCGCGGTGGTGAATATGCGCCCCGAGCTCTTCCACGCGGTGGTCTCGCATGTGCCGTTCGTCGACGTGATGAACACGATGCTCGACGCAAGCCTGCCGCTCACCGTGGCCGAGTATGAGGAGTGGGGCAACCCGAACGAGCCTGCAGCGTTTGAGTACATGCGCAGCTACTCGCCCTATGACAACCTGAAGGCCGGCGCGTATCCGGCGATGCTGGTGAAGACCAGCCTGAATGACTCGCAGGTGATGTACTGGGAGCCGGCGAAGTATGTGGCGAAGCTGCGCACGCTGAAGACCAATGCCACGCCGCTGCTCCTGCACGTGAACATGGACGCCGGCCACGGCGGCGCCTCCGGACGTTACGACTACCTGAAGGAGATCGCCTTCGACGATGCATTCCTGCTGCGCGAACTGGGCGTGGAGAAGGTCTAGCGTTACACCGTCGGCTCAGGGACCACATCGCCTTCGCCCGGCGCGAGGAAGAGGTTCGTCTCCAGACCGTGCTGGCGGTCGTAGAGATCGCGGTAGCGACCGTTCAACAGATACAGCTCGTCGTGCGTGCCGCGCTCGAGGATGCGGCCTTCTTCGATGACGAGGATCTGGTCGGCGCGGCGAATCGTCGAGAGCCGGTGCGCGATGACGAACGTCGTGCGGCCCTGCATCAGGAAGCTGAGACCGTGCTGAATCATCGCCTCAGATTCGGAGTCAAGCGAGCTGGTGGCCTCGTCGAGGATCAGGATGCGCGGGTCGGCGAGGATGGCGCGCGCAATGGAGATGCGCTGGCGCTGCCCGCCGGAGAGCTTGACGCCGCGTTCGCCCACGATGGTCTCGTACTGCTCAGGGAAGCGCGTGGCGAACTCGTCGACGCGGGCGATGGAGCAGGCCTTGAGAAACTCCTCCTCCGTCGCTGTCGGCCGCGAGAACAGGACATTTTCGCGGATGGTGCCGTCGAAGAGAAAGGTCTCCTGCAAGACGACGCCGAGCTGACGGCGAAAGCTGCTCAGCTTGACCGCGGCGAGATCGTGATCGTCCACCAGCACGGCGCCGCTCTGCGCGGTGTGGAAGCCGCAGATGAGCGAGATGATGGTGGACTTGCCGGAGCCGCTGGAACCTACGAGCGCCGTGACCGTGCCCGGAGTGGCCTCAAAGCTGATGCCGTGCAGGACGGGCTTGTCCGGGACGTACGAGAAGCCGACGTCGACGAAGCGGACATCGCCGTGGATGGTGCCCATGTCCAGCGAGCGCGCCGGGTCTGCGTCCTCCTGCTGTTCGGCGAAGACCTCGCGGGTGCGGTCGAGCCCGGCCATGGCCTCCGTCAACTGCGTGCCGATGGCGACAAGTTGTACGATCGGCGCCGTCATGAACGCCAGAAACATCACGTAGGAGAAGTATCCGCCGGTGGTGAGCTTGTTGGCCGCGTTGAGGTGCGCGCCCATGTACATGACCACAGCTCCCACCACTCCGAGGATTACGGTGGACGACAGCGTCATCAGCGACTGCGCGGTCAGCGAGCTGATGACGTTGTTCAGCAGCCGTTCGACACCGCCGGCAAAGACCTTCGCTTCGCTGGCTTCGGCGTGGTAGCCCTTCACGACGCGCACGCCGCCGAGCGACTCCGTCAATCTGCCGGTGACCTCGGCATTAATCTTTGCGCGCTCGCGGAAGATAGGGCGAATCGTCTTGAATGCGCGCTGCACCACCGATGCAAACGCGATCATGATGACAAAGGTCACGAGCGTCATGGTCACGCTCTGTTTCATCAGGTAGATAAAGGCAAACACCGCCGTCAGCACGCCGCCGACGAAGTCCACCACCCCTGTGCCTATGATGTTGCGCACGCCTTCCACGTCGGTCATGATGCGTGCGACCAGGGTGCCGGTGCGGTTCTCGTCGTAGTACCCGACCGGCAGCCGGCCGATGTGCGCCTGCACCTGGCGTCGCAGGTCCGCGATCAGCCGCTGGCCTTCTTTCGAGAGGAGTTGCGTCAGAGCGTAGGACGTGATGCCCTGAATCGTCGTCGCCAGCAGCACCGCGCCGACCACCCACGGCAGCAGATGCAACTGGTGTTTGGTGAACACCAGATCAATGAGCGGCTTGAAGGAAGCCGGCAGAACCAGTCCCGCCGAACGATTCAGCACCATCAGCAGAAAGGCCCCGAGCAGCAGAAGCCGCCGCGGCAGGATCAGCGCCTTGATCTCCGGCCAGACATCTTTAAACTTCGTCTTGGGCCGTGCCGCGGTCAGGTCCGCTCCTATGGCGCGACCCGTCCCGCGCATCGGCCGGTCCGCCGAGCGCATTGCACCCCCACCCATTCCATGTCCCATACTTCCCATAAGCCAAGTCTACGCTGGAGCGCGCAGCTTACGCCGTGCGGGCGCGCCGCGCGGCAATAAAGCTGCGCACGCACAGTGCGACGAACGTCAAGCAGATCAATGCCGCCACGACTCGCTCATCAAACGCCGCTGGGTTCACTGCCGTGGTGCCCTTCACTGCCTGAATCACCGCGCGAACTCCTGTAATCAGGAATCCCACCAGGCCGAGCGTCACTGCGATATGCATCCATAACATCCTGCGTTTAGAGTTTTCCGTGTTGGCCAGCCAGCCGCAGATCGCCAACAATACCCCCAGCCCCGCAGGATGAAGCGCCGCTATCTCCGCCCGTCCCGTTGCAATCCAGAAACCCACGCTGACAACCACCAGCAACATGCCAAATACTATCGTCAACTTCGCCACGTCAATCTCCTGTCCATTCCTTTGCGAAACTTTGCAACCTTCGCGCAATTTGCGTCAAGGCTTTTGCTCTCAGCCCGCCGCTGCCTTCATCTTCGCCAGCACCTCATCGACGGTCCAGTCGTTAGTCGGATAAAACGCCACCACCTTGCCGTCCTTGCCGATGACCAGCGTTGAGAGCGAGTGCTGCAGCGTACCGCTCTCGCCCGGCGTTACACCCAGGTCAAAGAACTGCTCCATCTTCGGTAGCTCTGCCTCAAAGGGTGTGGCGAACTCCCAGTGTTGAAAGGTCTCGCTCGCATACCTGCCAGTGTAGGCCTCGCCGTAGCTCTTCAGCACCTGCGGTGTATCAAACGTGGGATCGAAGCTCACACTCAACAGGTGCGTCGCCTTATAGAACTTCGGATCGACCTCCAGCGCCTTGTCGATGGCCGCGAAGTTCCGGCTCATGCGCGGGCAATAATCGGAGAGAGGGCAGCGCGTGTAGATGAACGTCAGCGCCAGCACCCTGCCACGATACTGGCGCAGGCCGATCGTTTGTCCGGACTGGTTGCGCAGCTTGAAGTCCGGCACAGCATCGCCGGGGGCCGGCACATGGTATTGAACAGCGGGCTTGTAGTCCGGCCGCGCCTGTGCCACGACGACGATGTCCTTGAGTCGCATGTTCAATGGGCCTGCGCTGTCGTGCTCGCACTCGAGGGTCGCTGTAATGCGGTCGCCGGGGTGCAACTCGGAGAGCGCCGCGGGGTCCTCCACCTTGTAGGACATCGTCATAGCCTCCATCAGGCCGGGGATGGCCTCATGATTCAGCACGATCTCTCCACCGGCGGTGTCCAAGCTCACCACCACTCCACGAACCGGGTACTGCTGCGTCGCGCTCTGCGGCGGTGCAGTGGAGGAACTCTTACACCCGGCCAGCGTGATCAGCGCCGTGACGGCAACCAGCATGGGCAACCAACGGGTACGAAGTCGCAATCCATCACCTCATGGCCGGAAGGCCTGCACCTATGATATCCGTCTGTCCCGCAGGTCCTGGCCGGAGTGCTAGCATCTAGTTTGGAATTCAGCTCTTCCATCAGAGTCGACCCGGTGCGGCGGCTACTTGCGGGGGAAGGGCTCTCTTCACCGCGGCCTGATTTCAAGGGCAAGCACGCGGTCCCGCTCGCTGTCGCACCTCGAACTCCTCACCAAGGAGCGCACTCGTGCCACCGAGCCACGCCACGGACAGCACCAACGGCCCCTCCGCCCTATGGCTGGCAGCGGGATTTCTACTCGCAGGCCTCGGCACCGTTCTGCTCGGCCCCATCCTGCCTTCACTCGCGCACAACTGGCACATCGATGACGCACACAGTGGCCTGCTGCTCGCCGCCAAGTTCGCCGGATCGTTCCTCGGCGGCGTCTCCGTGCCGCGACGACTGCGCCTGGGCATCGCCAGCGGCATGGCCTTCGCGTGTGCGGGGTTCGCGGCCTTTGCGCTCAGCCCCGGGCTGCTCACCGGATGTCTCGCGCTGTTCGTCGGCGGCTTCGGTCTGGGCCAGATCATCGCCTCGACCAACATCCTTGCCGGGAGACGCTACCGCCACCACACCGGCTCTGCGCTGGCCTCGCTGAACTTCTTCTGGTCGCTGGGCGCGGTCGCCTGCGGACTCATAGCAGCGGCTGTGCTGCCGCGCTGGGGACTCCGCAGCCCGCTGCTGGCCTTCGCCGGGATGTTCCTCGCTGCCGGCCTCGGTGGCCTGCTTGGCACCGCTCGCTCCGCTGCCAGTTCCGCCAGCGCTGACGGCGACGAATCCGTCGCGCTGCCGCGAAGCATCCTCGTTCACTTTGCGCTGCTGCTATTTCTCTATGGCGGCCTGGAGACCTGCATGACGGGCTGGCTTACCACCTACACGCTGCGCTTCTCTGACCTGCGCCTGCTCGGCGGCCAGTCGGCGCTGGTACTGCTGTGGTCAGCGCTCACTGCCGGCCGCGCCGTCTCCGCAGCGGCCATGCGCTGGGTCTCTGAATCCACCATCCAGCGGCTTGGCCTGGCCGTCTCCGCGGTCCTGATCGCCGCGCTCACTGCCACGCGCAACGGGTCGCTGCTCTCGCTGGACTGCCTGCTGCTGGGCCTGGCGCTGGCACCGTTCTTCCCTTCGACCTTCGCCATCCTGATGGCGCGCCACCCTACGGCGCGCGAGGCCGGGTTCATCCTGGCAGTCTCCGGCCTGGGCGCCGCGCTGTTTCCATGGCTGATGGGGGTGGTGTCCACGCACAGCGGCTCGCTGCGAGTAGCCATGGCCGTCCCGTTCGCGCTGGCGCTCACCCTGCTGGTGCTGAGTGCACTCTCCGGCCAGACGGTTTCGCACAGGCGAACTTTAGGTGAAAGTTCGATATAACGGTAGGACGATGCCGTCTGCCCTCACCCTAGCGGAGCTGCTGGACACACTCGCCCATGGCGAGTTGCTGCTGCTGCCCAGCGCACGCGCTGCCCGCGAGCTGCGCGCCGCTTACGACACACGCCAGCGCGCGCTGGACCTGCCCGCATGGGAGCCCGCGCCGGCACTCTCCTGGCAGCAGTGGACCGGGTCACTATGGAGCGAGCTCATCGTGACCGGCGCCGAGACGCGCCTGCTGCTGAACGCCGCGCAGGAGCACAGCCTGTGGCGCGAGATCATTCAGGAAGACGCGACACATCTCTCTCTCGGCTCAACGGACTCACTCGCCGACCTCGCGCAATCAGCGTGGACGCTGGCGGCGAGTTACAACGCAACCGCTAAACTGCGCGGGCCCGGCCTGAACCATGACAGCCGCATCTTCAGCCAGTGGGCGGAAGCCTTCACCCGGCGTTGCGTGAAGGACGGGGTGCTCTCCTCCGCGCTGCTGGAGGACGCGCTCCGGCAGCACGCCGCTTCCGGTACGCTCCCCGCTCCGGCGACACTGCAACTTGCCGGATTCGGCGAGATGTCGCGAGCTCAGGAGTCCTTGCTCACCGCCCTCAGCGAGCGGGGCACGAGCGTGACGAGACACAGCCTTGTCGCAGCTCCGCAAGCTCTGCGCGCCAGGGTCATCGCTGAGCATCCCCGCGAAGAGCTCGAAGTGGCTGCGCGCTGGGTGCGCGGCTATCTCGAGGAACATCGCGAGGATCCTCCGCGCGTCGGCGTCCTTGTGCCCAATCTCGCCGAGGAGCGCGCCGAGTTAGACAGCGTCCTGCGCGAGTTTCTCGCACCGGAGCTGCAATCCGTCAGCAACGACCTCTCCTCCGCGCCGTGGGAGATCTCCGCGGGCGCGCCGCTGGACTCGCTGGCGATGATCTCCGCCGCGCTCGAACTTGTGCAGTGGACGACAGGCCCCATCTCCATCGAGCGTGCCGGGTCGCTGCTGCTCTCGCCCTTCCTGGGCAGCGCAGCAGAGCGCGACGATCTCGCCCGCTTTGATGCGCGCATCCTGCGCCGCCAGAGGCTGCTTCGTCCGGAGATGGACATCGCGGCGGTTCTCCGCCTGCTGGCGCCACGCGATGCGGACGATGCGGAGCTCGCCGCGTGGCTGCGCGAGATTCAGACTCTCGCGCAGAGCGCCGCCACCATCCGCTCCGCAAGCTTCGCCGAGTGGATGGAGCATGTCCGCAGGCTGCTCGTCGCGGCCCACTGGCCCGGCACTGTGGCGGAGTCGCTCACCGCCGCGCAGTTTGAAGCCACGCGCGCATGGGATGCTGTGCTCGACCTCGTAGCCACACTCGACTTCAGCGGCCGCCGCGTTCCCATTAACACCGCGATTGAAGCGCTCCGGCTGCAGGCGCAGCGCACGCTATACGCGCCGCCCGCCACACACGCTCCGGTGCAGGTGATGAGTGTCGCCGAATCCGAAGGTTGCCTGTTTGACGCGGTGGTCTTCCTAAGCGCGACAGATGCTAACTGGCCCGCGCCGCAGCACACCCACCCGCTGCTGAGCTGGCAGTTGCAGCGAGCGATCGCCATGCCCGGCACCGACGCTGCACGCACCACGCAGCGCGCCCGCGACTTTACCGCTGCGCTACTCGCTCGCACCGGCACAGCGATCTTCACCAGCGCTGCGGAGGACAGCGAAGGCAAGCTGCGCCCCTCGCCGTTGCTTGCCGAGTTCGCGCTCGCGACCATCAAGCCCGAAGACCTGTGTCCTGCGCCAGCGCCCGTCGAGCACATCGAGCCCGAGACCGTGCCCGACGACACCCCTCTGCCTCCGCTTGCAGGCAGCGAGGTGAAGGGGGGCGCTCGTGTGCTCCAGTTGCAGGCCGCTTGCGGCTTCCGCGCGTTTGCCGAGTTCCGGCTCGGCGCCAAGGAGCTGGAGACGATAGACCTCGGCTTTGATGCTCCGGAGAGCGGGCGGCGGCTGCACAACGCGCTGCAACTCTTCTGGCAACGGATGAAGACACAAGATGCTCTGCGCGACATGACGCCGGGGGATCGCGAGCAGACCCTGCGCGAGTGCGTCAATCTGGCCATGGTGCGACATCTGAGTCCGCGTGGCATCTGGGACGAGGCGTACCTTGCACTGCAGAGGGAGCGGTTGTACTCGCTGCTGGAGCAGTGGATGGAGGCAGAGTTGCAGCGCGGTCCCTTCGCTGTGCGCGAGAGTGAGCAGGAGCAGCCTGTTGACGTGGGTCCGCTGACTCTCGGTGTCCGCTTCGACCGCATCGACCAGCTCGATGAAGGCTTTGTGCTGGTGGATTACAAGACCGGCGCGTCCGGCCATCCCAGGCAATGGAAGGGTGATCGCCCGGACGATCCGCAGCTGCCGCTCTATGCCCTTCCCTATGAACCCGGCGAGTTGAAGGGGCTGGCGTTTGCCAAGGTGCGGGCAGGCGAGATGAAGTGGCTCGGCTACCAGGCCGAAGCGGGGATCCTGCCGCCGTCGCGCGTAAATGAGGTGCTGGAACTGGCGCCAACCATCGAGCAGTGGCGCGCCGTGCTGACGCAGCTTGCCCATGACTTCGCCGATGGCCACGCCGGGGTCAACCCTATCAATTACCCGCAGACCTGCGAACACTGTCCGCAGCGCATCCTGTGCCGTCTTGACCCTGCTTCGTTGTCGGCCACTGAAGATGCAGACGAAGACTCGGAGGCGCGCGATGAGTAAGGTCGTTGCGTTCCCGAATATCAAGCGGCCGGAGGCACCGGCCAACGACGCCGCGGCGCGTGCTGCAGCTCTGGACATTCGCTCGTCGTGCATAGTCGAGGCGCCCGCCGGCTCCGGCAAGACCGGCCTGCTGGTGCAGCGCTTCCTGAAACTGCTGGCCGATGAGGCCGTGGAACAGCCGGAGGAGATTCTGGCTATTACCTTCACACGCAAGGCTACGGCGGAGATGCACGAACGCGTGCTGGAGCAGCTTCAGGCCGCACAAGACGGAGCTCCGCTGAGTGAGGACACTGACTTCGCGCGCCAGACGCGGGCGCTCGCCGAGTCTGCCCTGGCCCGCAGCAGCAAGCTAGGCTGGGACCTTCTAGCGCAGCCGCAGCGCCTGAATATTCGCAGCATCCTGTCCGTCTGCATGGAGTTGGCCAACTCGCGCCCTCTGCTCACCAACAGCGGACCGCAGAGGCCTGTCGAGGTTCCCTATCCGATCTATCGCATGGCCGCGCGCAATACCCTCATGCAACTCGGGGGCGCGGACCGCTCCCTGCACAACGCGCTCAAAGATCTGTTGCTGCATCGCGACGGCAGTATCGACGACTGCGAACAGCTCATCGCCGGGATGCTCCATACCCGCGAGCAGTGGGGCGAGCTGGTTCCGCTTGGTCCGGAGGCGCTCGAGAATGACTATCTCGACACCCATGTGCGGCCAAAGCTGGAGCAGACTCTTGAGGCCATCGTCTGCGGAGGACTGCAGCGGGCGCACGATGCGATGCCAGCCAACGTCCTCCGGTACCTGACGGAGTTCGCGCACCGTCACGCCGGCCTGCCTGGCTACAACGGCGCTGCCTCGCCCATAGCCGGATGCGCCGGCAAGGATGAACCTCCAGCCGCACTTGCAGAGCATTTGGAACACTGGCGAGCGCTGATTGGTCTCGTGATCAAACCGAAGGACCGCCAGTGGCGCAAGAGTGTCGCCATCAATGCGCTGGGCTTCAAACCTGCCAAGGCTGAGCTGGACGAGTTCAAGCTATTCCTCGCGTCCATTCAGAATGACGAGCTGCGGGCCGCGCTTGACGCTGTGCTCGATCTGCCGTCTCCGGCCTACCCCGAAGAGCAGTGGGCCGTTGCTAAATCCCTGTTCGTGGTGCTGCGCCATGCGCTGGTGGAGTTGAAGCTCCTGTTCGCCGCGAGCGGCGAGTGCGACTTCTCTGAGTTTTCCCTCACTGCCCGCGAGGCGCTGGGCGCAGGCGATGAGATCACGGACTTCGCCATCGCCGCCGGCGGCAAGCTCCGCCACCTGCTGGTCGACGAGATGCAGGACACCTCGACCGGCCAGTATGACCTGATACGTTTGCTGACACAGTCCTGGGATGGACGTTCGCAGACTCTCTTTCTCGTCGGCGACCCCAAGCAGTCCATCTATCTCTTCCGGCAGGCGCGTGTGGAACGCTTCCTGCGAACTATGCGGGAGCAAAAGCTCGGAGAGATCCCGCTTAATGCGCTGCGCCTCACCGCCAACTTCCGCTCCCAGGCAGCGCTGGTGGACGGATTCAACGAGACGTTCGGTGGAACGCCAGAGACGGATTGGATCTTTCCGCCGCCCGGCGATGGGTTGCTGCGCGGCAGCGACGCCGTTGACGTGCCCTTCGTGGAAGCTGTAGCCACTCGCGAACAGACGCAGGCCGCAGGCATCGTGTGGCATCCCGCCGTGTACGAGAAGCACGAACTCCAGGATGAGAACTTCGATCCCAACGCGGAAGAGGCGCTTGAGATTCGCAAACTCATCGCTCAGCGCCTTGCGCAGCCGCTGCCTGCCGGACGCACGCGACCGTGGAGCATTGCTGTGCTGGCCCGCGCCCGCAGCCATCTCTCTGCCATCGTGAAAGAGCTCAACGCACACAGGATCGGCTTCCGCGGCGTCGACCTCGACCCTCTCAACGAATGTCATGAGGTCCTCGATGTACTCGCGCTCACCCGCGCCATGATGCATCCGGCCGACCGCATCGCGTGGCTGGCGGTGCTGCATGCGCCGTGGTGCGGACTCGGCATCGCCGACCTGCTCGCGCTCACCGGCGAGGGCCCCGAAGCCGACCCGGATACGACCATCTCCGAACTGGTTGCTGCTCGCAGCGACCGTCTCAGCAACTCCGGGCAACAGCTCTTGCATCGGGCATGGCCCATCCTCGCGACAGCCGCGGCGACCGTCGGCCGTAACCCGCTCTCCGTCCATGTGGAGCGCACCTGGCGTTCGCTGGGCGGCGATCTCATGCTTCCCACCGAACGCCGGGCCAACGTGCTGCGCCTGCTCTCCGTCCTCCGCGAGGCCGAAGCCGAAGATCCCGGCGGCAACCTTCTTGACGCCCTCGACGCACGCATCGACGGGCTCTACGCTGAGCCCCGCACCGGCAACATCCAGGTGGATCTCATGACCATCCACAAGGCGAAGGGACTGGAGTGGGACCTCGTGCTTATTCCTGGCTTGCATCGCAAGCCACGGCGCCCCGGCAGCGTCCTGCTCAACTGGCTGGAGATCGACCACGTCCTTCCGGAAGAACCGGCCTCGATCGTGCTGGCTCCTATCTGGGGCAAAGGCGGTGACTCGGACAAGCTCAATGACTGGCTGAAAGTCATACGCACCAGGCGAGACCGCGCCGAGGAGAAGCGGCTGTTTTACGTTGCCTGCACCCGAGCGCGCGAGGAACTCCACCTCTTCGCCACGGCCACGCTTAACGCGAAGGGCGAGCTCCCTCTGCCAGTGAGTGGATCGCTGCTGAAGGCCTGCTGGCCGGCCGCCGAACCGCGGCTGGAAGAAGTCGCACAGGCCGCAGCGTCCTTACGACCAGATGTTCCTGCCTTCAGCCCAACAGACACGGATGAGGATTTCGAACTCGACATCGCCGCTGCCGCAGAGCCTGTATCTCCACCTGCGCAGCCGCCAACTCCGCCGACCGTGCTGCGCCTGCCCCTCAGCTTTGATCCCGGCGCGCGCTTCGTCGCAGCGGAGGCGCGTCGGCTCGACTACACTCCGGCCTCCGCGCTCGCGCGCCACCCGGCCTTCGACCGCCCAGAGGGATCCTTCGCCGTGCGTGCCTTCGGTAACGTCGTACATCGCTACCTGCAGGTGCTCGCGGAGCGTCTCGCCAGCGGCATCACACCCGCCGCTCAGCTCGCCGAACTCCCCTCATGGCTGCCGCGGCTCACCGCCAGCCTGCGCGGCGAAGGGCTGTCGCCGAAGGTCGCGGAAGGCGAAGCCAGGCGCGCTCTGAAGGCGCTCACTCTTACCCTCGGCGATTCCACCGGACGCTGGATACTCTCCCCGCACCGCGCCGCCGCCAGCGAGCGCGATCTCTCCACCAACACCGTGAACCTGCGAGTTGACCGGACCTTCCTCGCCGGCGCCGCGCCGCTCTCCGCCGACGAAGACTGCATCTGGATCGTCGACTTCAAGACCACCGAGCAGGGCTCTCGCACTCCGGAGGCCTTTGCGGCCGCCGAGCGTAACAAGCACAGCGCCCAACTGGAGGCCTACGCCGCCCTCCGCCGCACCCTGCCCGACGGCCACCTGCCCATCCATCTCGGGCTCTACTATCCACTCATACCGCGCCTGCTGCACTGGCCCAGCACAGACTCTCCCCTCGCATGACCTTTGCGCGACCTGTTGCGTAATCGGACAACCCGCAGGCCCCAACGAGCCAACATCCAGCCACCCGCGGTGATATCCTCGCGCTAAGTTGTTGTGGCAGAATAATCAACATCCGAAAGTGAGCCGCAGGTGCCTCATCCGGCCAAACACCTCGTGCTGTGTATTGACGACGAACGCATCGGTCTTCGCGTGCGCAAGCTGCTGCTTGAACGCGCAGGCTATGACGTGCTGACCGCACCCGATGGCCCCTCCGGCCTGGCCAGCTTTGAGGCCAACCCCATCGAGGCCGTGCTGCTGGATTACTCCATGCCCGGCATGGATGGCGGCGAGGTCGCTGCCCGGATGCGGCGCAGCAAACCCGATGTACCGATTCTGCTGCTCTCAGCCTACGTGGGCCTGCCCGCCGCTATCGACGGCCTGGTGAATGGATATCTGACCAAGGCGGACGATGCCGCAACGCTACTGGCAAGGCTCGAAAGCCTGCTTCCGAATTAGACTAGATCCCTTGAGGTCGCCGTGAACCTTAATCAACTCAACCGGATCCTCTCGCAGGCGCTGTTCCTGCCGGTGATAGCCCTGCTGCTGCTCTCCGGCGTGCTCATCTGGCAGATATTCAATGCATGGAATACGGTCAACCGCATTGAGACCGTCGATCAAAACATCGCCACCATCAATCTCATCTCTGCCATGATCGCCAACGAGCAGGCCGGCGTCAGCGACTACCAGACCACCTCCCGCGAGGCCTTTCTGCGGCCCTATGAGTCGGCCATCGAGCCGCTCAAGGAGAACATGCAGAAGCTGCACGACGGCGTGGAGAGCCAGGGTGGAGATGTCCACACCGTAGACCTGCTGATGACAGCGCACCACGTCTGGGTCTCCACCGTCGCCATTCCCGCCATTGACGCGGCGCGGGAGCACCGCTCGCTGACCGTCCCCATCGTCAACCGCGATGACGAAGCCACCATGGACACCATCCGGCGCCTGGAGAGCGGCATCCTGCGCTCCCAGCAGGTGCAGCGCGGTTCCCTGGCGGACAACTGGCAGCAGCAGTTGCTGCACACGCTGGAGGTCGTCGTGGGCCTCACCGTCATCACCGGCCTGCTCATCGGCATCTTCACCTACAGCCGGTTGCACATGGTCTCCAGCGCCTTCGAGGACACCATGGAGGCGCTGCGTCGCAACGCCCACTCCACCTATGAGTCCGAGCAGCGCCTGCGCGCCACGCTCACCTCCATCGGAGAGAGCGTGGTAGTCTGCGACGTGGAAGGCAGCATCGAGCTGCTGAATACCGCCGCGCAGCAGCTATCCGGCTGGACCCAGACCGAGGCCTTCCACCAGGAGCTGCGCGAGGTCTTCCCTCTCGACGACGAGGTCACTCGCCTGCCGCTGGTCGCGCCCTTTGCCTCTGCCAGCCACATCCAACAGACCGCCGGCGCCAGTGCCAGCGCCGTCCTGGTCCGCAACGGCACGGACATCTTCGTCGAATACAGCGGCGCACCCATCTTCGACCACTCCGGGCAGCTTACCGGCAGCGTGATCGTCTTCCGCGACGTTACCGAGCAGCGCCGCACCCAGGCCGCCCTGCTCACCTCAGAGAAGCTGGCCGTTGCCGGACGCCTGGCCGCCTCCATCGCGCATGAGATCCATAACCCGCTCGACTCTGTCGTGAACCTGCTCTACCTGCTCAAGCAGGACCCTTCCCCTGAAGAGCGTGCCGAGTTCATTGACATGGCGCAGAGTGAGCTCGCCCGCGTCACGCAGATCAGCCGCGCCATGCTGGGCATGCACCGCGAGTCCCGCACACCGGTCCTGATCGACATCTCGACCATCATGCGCAGCGTGATGGTGCTGCTGGAGCGCTCCATGACCGAGGCCGGCGTCACTGTCCGCAACCGCCTGGCCACCAATGCGGTCGCCACCGGCTACCCCGCGGAGCTGCGCCAGGTCTTCACCAACATCCTCACCAATGCGGCCCAGGCGTCAAAGCCCGGGGCACGCATCGAAGTCACCGTGCGCAATCGTCCCGCCCGCCGCGCGCGTGTGAACTCCCCCGCCACTCCCGCCGGTGTGGTGGTCGCTGTAGCCGACCAGGGCCACGGCATCCCGCCCGAGGTCCTCACCGACCTGTTTCAGCCCTTCTTCACCACCAAGGGCGAACGCGGCTCCGGACTCGGCCTGTGGATCAGCAAGGGCATCGTCGAAAAGCATGGCGGCAGCATCACCGTCGAATCAAAGACCGGACCTGACAACCACGGAACTACCTTCTCGATCTTTCTTCCGCGCGGAGAAGCTGTGGGCTCCTCCGCGCATGAGGAGCAGCCTGCTGAGCCTGCTGTTGAGACGAACTCCCAGCCCAAGCCCACCGTTGCGGCCTAGCGCACGGCGCCCAGCACTCTGACCAGCACCTCTGCCGCGCGCTCGCAGTCAGCGCGGCTCACGTCATGATGCGTCACGAGCCTCACTGAGTGCGGACCGGTTGCGTTCGACAGCACGCCCTCTGCCTTGAGCGCCTTCACCACCGCCGCGGCATCGTCGCGCACCGTAAAGACCAGGATGTTGGTCTGCACCGTCACCAGATCAATCTCCGCTGCCTCGCAACCTGCGATCGCCTCGGCCAGCAGCCGCGCGTTGGCGTGATCCTCGTGCAGCCGCCACGGCATCTCTTCGAGCGCGATCAGCCCCGCCGCCGCCAGCACGCCGACCTGCCGCATCCCGCCGCCCAGCATCTTGCGGAAGATTCGCGCGCGGTGCATTAATTCCTTCGAACCCACCAGCATCGACCCCACCGGCGCGCCGAGGCCCTTCGACAGGCAGAACATCACCGTGTCAAACCCGCACGTCAGGTCTGCAACGCTCTTGCCCAGGTAGGCAGCGGCATTGAAGATGCGCGCTCCATCCAGGTGCGTCGGCAGCCCGGCCGCGCGCGCACCGGCCCATATCTCCTCCATCACGGGCAGCGGCGTAACAGTGCCGCCGGCCATGTTGTGCGTGTTCTCCACCTCAATCAGCCCGGTCTGCGCGCGGTAGTAGAGCTTGGGCGCAATCGCCGCCTGTATCTTCGCCCAGGTCAACACGCCGTGCTCGCCGGGGACGGCGCGCACCACGCAGCCGGAGAACGCCGCCATGGTTCCCATCTCCCACTCCAGGATGTGTGCGCGTGCCTCGCAGATGACCTCCTGCCCGTGGTGGGTGTGCAGCCGGATCGCGACCTGGTTGCCCATCGAGCCGGTGGGCACGAACACCGCCGCCTCGCGCTCGAAGATCTCCGCCGCGCGCTGCTCAAGTTTGTTGACCGTGGGGTCTTCGCCGTAGACGTCATCGCCCACCTCGGCTGCAGCCATCGACGCCCGCATCGCGGCAGTAGGCTTCGTCACGGTATCGCTGCGCAGATCGATCACCTTCATTTCCATTGTTTCCAGCTTCTCCTTTGCGTTCCTTCGCGTCCTCTGCGGCCTTTGCGTTTGCCGTTGTTCTATGCGGTCACCGACTCCAGCAGAAGTCCGAACACCTCATTCGATACCAGCCTTCCGCGCAACGTCAGCCGCCAGCATCCATCTTCCACGGTCATCAGACCATCGGCAATCAACTCGTCAGCCGACTCTTCACAAGGTTGCACGAACTCGCGCGGGACGCTCTCTCGCAGATCGGCCAATGAGACACCAACACACATCCGCAGGCCCAGAAAGATCGTCTCCTCGAACGCCTCGCGCTGGCCGACACGCACGACTGAACCGATGCTCTTCGCGCCGCGATACTCTGACATCTCTTCGACATTCGCAAACCGCACTGCGCCGGTCTCCGATGGCAGCATGGAGTGCGCGTCCAGGCCGAAGCCGATGTACGGCGCGCGCTGCCAGTACTTCACGTTGTGCCGCGAGCGCGAACCCGCGCGTGCGAAGTTCGAGATCTCATACTGCGTGAAGCCTGCCTTTGGCAGCCGCTCGCACGCCCGCCCATAAAGAGCGACGGCCAGTTCCTCCTGCGGAACACCATGCGCGTGGAAGCGCTGTCCGCCGGCGATGACCTCCAGCCCCAGCCGAGAATCCTCATCGATCTCCAGCAGGTAGACGCTAAGATGCGTCAGCCCGCAACTCGTCGCCGCATCCAGCGACTGCTCCCAGCTCGCCGCCGTCTGATAGGGCAACCCGGCGATCAGGTCCGCGCCAACCTCCTCTATGCCCGCCGCGCGCAACCGCGCGATCTCGCGCAGGCAATCCTCGCCGGTGTGCAATCTGCCAACCGCGGCGCACTCGCGGTCCACGAAGCTTTGCACGCCGAGACTTACGCGGTTCACGCCGAGCGACCTCGCCGCGTCCAGCACCTCGTCGGCGATCTGTCCCGGCGCAGCCTCAAGCGTGATCTCGGCATCAGCGGAGACGTCGAAGTTCCGACGAAGCGCCTCGAAGACCCGCTGCACCTGCGCGGGAGTCAACAGGCTCGGTGTTCCACCACCGAAGTAGACCGTATCGACCGCTCGCGGCAGCTTCGCATCCAGCCGCGCTGCCGTTGCGCTTGCCGCATCGATCTCCGCACACAGCCGCGCAACATAGGCCTCAATCTCCGCTGCCTTTCCCACGCCTGACGCAAAGTTGCAGAAGCTGCACTTGGCGCGGCAGAACGGCACCGACATGTACACCCCAAGACTCTCGCTTATGCTCACAAGGCCATTCTTTCATGCACTCCACAACCCGTTGTCCGCCCAATCTCAGTACCCCGTAAAATAGAACAGATGGCAGCCAAGCAGTCAGACCCCAAGTCGTCGAAACCCGAGGAGCCCAAACTAGCCGCTATCGATGACGATGTGGTCGGGAAGGCCTACGACAGCCGGCTGATGAGGCGGCTCGTCCGCTACCTCGCGCCGTACAAGCTGCAGGTCGCGATCTCCGGTGTGTGCATCATCCTCAAGGCCGCGAGCGACGTCGCCGGTCCCTACCTGGTCAAGGTCGCGGTCGACACCTACTTCGCGCCGTCGTCCGAGAAGCGCTCCTGGCTCTCGCACCACCTGAGCGCCACGCCCGCCACCGGCGTCACCGAGATCGCGCTGCTCTACCTCGCTGCGCTCTCGCTCACCTTCGCGCTGGAGTTTGTACAGACCTACCTGATGCAGTGGACCGGTCAGAAGATCATGTTCGACCTGCGCAGCCAGATCTTCCGCCACATCCAGTCGATGTCGGTCGCGTTCTTTGACCGCACGCCCGTGGGCCGGCTGGTGACGCGCGTGACCTCCGACGTGGACGCGCTCAATGAGATGTTCACCTCCGGCGTGCTCGCCATCTTTGAGGATGTCTTCGCGCTCGCCTTCATCGTGGCCATCATGCTGACCATGAGCTGGCCGCTGGCGCTGCTCACGCTCTCTGCGATTCCCGGCATCCTGTACGCGACGCACCTCTTCCGCAGGCACGTACGCCAGAGCTACCGCCGCCAGCGCGCGGCGACCGCAAAGATCAACGCCTTTACGCAGGAGTACGTCTCCGGCATGTCCGTGGTGCAGCTCTTCAACCGCGAGCCGCGCGCCTTCCGCGACTTCTCCGACGTGAACCACGAGAACAAGCTCGCCTGGACCGACGCCATCTTCGCCTACGCGCTCTACTATCCGGTCGTCGAACTGCTCAGCTCCGCCGCCATCGCGCTGGTCATCTGGTATGGCGGGCTCGCCGTTCTGCGCAACACCTCCTACTTCGCGCACCTGACGGGAACGCTGCCGGCTCATGCGCCGGGACTCTTCGGCGCAGTCACGCTGGGAACGCTCATCGCCTTTATCCAATACGCGCAGAGGTTCTTCCGGCCCATCATGGACCTCTCCGACAAGTTCAACATTCTGCAGGCCGCCATGGCCGCCAGTGAGCGCGTCTTCAAGCTGCTGGACACCGAACCCGAGATCCACTCGCCCGCGCACATCGTCGCGCCCGCTCCCGGCCGATGTACCGGCAGCATTGAGTTCCGCGACGTCTGGTTCACCTATCAGCGCCTGACGCCGGAACAACTCGCAGCACTTTCCCGCTTTACCGGAGGGTTCAGTGGCCTTCAGGCCACTGAACTCGATCCGCCATCGAATGGGGCTTTAGCCCCGGAGGAAGCACTCGACTCCATCGACTGGGTCCTCCGCGGCGTGAGCTTCACCATCGAACCCAACGCCACCGCCGCCATCGTCGGCCACACCGGCGCCGGCAAGACCACCCTCACCGCGCTGATGATGCGCTTCTACGACGTGCAGCGCGGCAGCGTGCTGATCGACGGCGTCGACGTCCGCGATCAGGACCTGAACGCCCTCCGCAAGCGCTTCGGTGTCGTGCTGCAGGACCCGTTCCTGTTCTCCGGCACCATCGCTCAGAACATCCGTCTCGGGTCTTCGTGGATTACAGATGAACAGGTCGAGCGCGCCGCCGAAGAGGTGAATGTCGCCGACTTCATCCACACGCTGCCTGAGGGATTCCAATCGCCGGTGCTGGAGCGCGGGTCAACTTTGTCCACGGGCCAGAAGCAGCTCATCAGTTTTGCACGAGCTCTGGCGCACCGGCCAGGCATCCTCATCCTCGACGAGGCCACCAGCTCGGTCGACACCGAGACCGAGTTCCGCGTCCGCCTAGCGCTGGAGCGCATGATCACCGGACGCACCAGCGTCCTGATCGCACACCGCCTCTCCACCATCCAGCGGGCGGACACCATCCTGGTGATGCACAAGAGCAAACTCCGCGAGCAGGGCACGCACCAGCAACTGCTTGCCATCCGCGGGCTCTACTTCAAGCTCTACCAGTTGCAGTACAAGGACCAGGAGCTCGGCGAACCGATGTCTGCGTAACGCTGCATCCCATAGAATCTCACTTGATGAAGCTGCTTGAACTCTTCTCCGAGGCCGAACTCGCGGCGCAGATTGAGGCCAAAATGGTGCGCGCGGTGCCGCATCCCAGCGGCCTGCTGACCCTCTACAGCTATACCAAGGTCGCGCAGTACACCCCCGAGCTCTGGAACCACGTCACCGACAAGTGCCGCGGCCTGATCGTCGCCAACGACGGCACTCTCGTGGCGCGGCCGTTTGAGAAGTTCTGGAACCTCGACGACGCGCGCCATCCCGAGACCCTCACCGCCAACTTGCCCGCCACGCCGCCCGTGCTGACCCGCAAGCTCGATGGCTCTCTCGGCATCGCCTACCAGCTCAACGGCCGCTGGCACGTCGCCACGCGCGGCGCCTTCGTCAGCGAGCAGGCCCAGTGGGCCTCGCACTGGCTCGCCGCGCACTCCCCATCCTTCTGGCCACCCGGATACACGCCACTCTTCGAGATCGTCTTTCCCGAGAACCAGATCGTCGTGCGTTATGACTTCGCCGGGCTGGTGCTGCTCGCGCTCGTGCACATCGAGACCGGCGAGGAGGCGGAGTACAGCGACCTGCAACTCCACGCCGAGCGCAACAGCATGCAGGTGGTAGAACGATTCGACCGCCCGCTCGCTGCGTGTCTCGACGAAGACGTGCCCAATGAGGAGGGCTATGTAGCCGCGTGGCCACGCCCCGGCACCACGCCGCTGCGCGTGAAGATCAAGTACGCCACCTACAGCCGCCTGCATAAGCTGCTCACCCAGACCACCGCGCTCACCGTGTGGGAGATGCTGCGCGACGGCCTCGACATCACCGAGGTCACCAAGGACGTACCCGCCGAGTTCCGCGCCTGGATCGACGCCATTGAGCAGCGACTGCGCGGCGAGTACCGCGCCATCGAAGACGCCGCCCGCGTTGCCTTCGCCAGCTACACCGGCGAAACGATGATCACTGACGCTGCCCAGAAGAAAGAGTTTGCGCTCTGGGTCCTTGCGCACCACGCGCCGCTCTCCGGCATCCTGTTTGCGATGGTCGCCGGCAAACGCTATGACGCGATGATCTGGAAGCAGATACGTCCCCAGGGAGACGAGCAGACCTTCAAGGTGGAGGAGGGTTGAGCAGGAAGGCTCGCCCTTCGCGTCTCCAGCGCCCCTTATTTTCTTCTTGCATTTCACCGGGCCATGATTATGATGGCGTCAAGCTCTCCTAAGACTTCAGTCACTCTTTTCTACTGCAACTCTCTCAGCCTATTCTTCGGGTCCATTCGAGAAACAACAAGCACAGACGCCCAGCCGCTGGGCTCGTCCTGTCGTCTATCCGTCCAGCACGTGGCTGCTGAACTCACAGTCGCGCCATCCAGCCCTTCGCGGAGATACTGGTATGCCACTCGATAGAACCCTCCCGGGCATTCAAAACCTGAAGCATGTCGTCGTGCTGATGATGGAGAATCGCTCCTTCGACCACATGCTCGGCGCGCTGAAGGCGACCCATCCCAACATTGACGGCCTGACCGGCACGGAATCCAATCCGGACAACACCGGCGCGACGATCACCGTGCAGCCGCTCGCCGAGTTCCAGAGCCAGCTCGACCCCGACCCCAACCACCACTTTGCCGCCGTCAACCTGCAGATCTTCGGCGATCCGCAGAAC
>Ga0182012_10000820_pt1 | contig 34029 bp, 24 predicted proteins | sample 612S2SmetaG_FD_120486 | JGI IMG/M metagenome (GOLD analysis project Ga0182012, IMG submission 120486) | Permafrost microbial communities from Stordalen Mire, Sweden - 612S2S metaG | ecosystem: Environmental > Terrestrial > Soil > Wetlands > Permafrost | place: Sweden: Stordalen | collected...
CGCCCGCCCCGTCGGTGACATTGACCGCATCGGCCAGTCCTTTGAGCGGCGCGGCTTTCGCCAGCAACTCGCGCAGATCGCTCGACGCCGGCGGGGTGACCTCCGCCGTGAGCGCGAATTCTCCCGCCTTCAGCAGTGCCCGCAGGCGGCTGCGACCGGGCGCAACACCGCCGCAGGTGGCGGGCTCGAAAGGCTGAGCGGGTCGTTTCATGCAGCGTCCTCGAATCCGTGCAGTCCGGAACTTCATTTGCTAATGTCTGGCCGGGCTCCGGGTGTGGAGCGGATCGCCAAACCAAGAGAGAATCATGGGGCTCAACACCTTGTTTAGAAACCTATGCGCGGTCGCCATCCTCTGTCCGTGTCTGATATCACAGGCCGCGGATGAAGGGACGCGTCTTTTACGCCAGCCCGCCGTGTCGAAGGATCATCTGGCGTTCGTTTACGGCGGAGATATCTGGGTCTGCGATCGAGACGGCAGCCACCCGGTACAGCTCACCTCGAATCCCGCAGCCGAGTTCGCACCGCACTTTTCTCCCGACGGCCAATGGATCGCGTATTCGGCCAATTACGACAACAACATCGATGTTTACGTGATTGCCGTCCAAGGGGGTCAGGCGCGCCGCCTGACCTGGCATCCAGCCGCGGACATCGTGACCGGATGGAGCCCGGACGGCAAGCACGTGCTGTTCGTGTCCAATCGCGAGGTGGCCAACAGCCGAAGCGGACAGTTCTACGAAGTGTCGGTGGACGGCGGTTACGAGCGCAAGGTGATGAACGCCGTCGCCGTCGAAGGTGCGTGGTCATCCGACGGCAAGCGTCTTGCGTACCGCCCGTACATCATGGCCTACGCGGGACCCAGCGGCTGGCGCCAGCACCGCGGCGGCGACACGCCGCCCATCTGGATCATCGATCCTGCCCGCAAGACGCTCGAGAAAATCCCACACGTCAACGCCTCCGACTCAAACCCATTGTGGATGGGCAGGAACGTTGCCTTCATATCCGACCGCGCCGAAGGCTCGGCCAATCTTTTTCTCTACGACTCCGCCACGCACGAAGTGCGCCAGCTCACACATGAATCGCCCTGGGACGTGCGCAGCGCCGGCGCCTACGGCGACACGGTCGTGTACGAGGCCGGAGGCCGGTTGAAGTCGCTCGATATCGCCACCGGCCAGATCAGCTCCATCCCGATCCTCCTCTCGGTGCAGTCGAACCAGGCCCGGCCCCGCTGGAAGGACGCGGTCAAGAACATCACGTCCACCTCGCTGTCGCCCAGCGCCAAACGGGTGCTCATCACCGCGCGCGGCGATGTGTTCAGCGTGCCGGTGAAGGACGGGTCGGTTCGAAATCTCACCGCGACATCCGGAGTGCGCGAGGCCGATGCGCTGTGGAGCAAGGACGGTCAGCGTGTGGCTTATTTGAGCGATGAGGGAGGCCACCAGACGCTCCTCATCCGCGACGCCGCGGGTCTCACGCAGCCAATCCGGCACCCGTTGGGGACCATGGGTTACTTCACGCTCCTCGGCTGGTCGCCGGACGAGCGGCGCATCGCCTTTCAGGACAATCACTTGCGGCTGTATGCCCTCGATCTCAACGGCGACGCGGTGACGCTGGTCGACTCGAGCCCGAGACGCGCAGCCTTCAATCCGGCGTTCTCCCCGGATGGCCAGTGGATCGCATACACCGTCGAAGGCGCGAACTACCTCACCAGGGTGAGATTGCATCACTTCGCCGATGATCAGACCGCTGACTTGGCCGATCGCTTCGTCCAGACCGACCACCCGGTGTTTGGCGGAGAGGGGCTTCTGTATTTCACCGCGTCCATCGATGCGGGTCCGAGCCGGGCGAGCTTGGATATGTCGACCCAGGAGCGACCGCTGCGCAACGCCATCTTCGCGGCGGTGCTCGCGGCGGACGGCAAGTCGCCGCTGGCCCCGAAAACGGGCGATGACGAACCGCCGGCAGCCAAGGACAAACATGCCAAAGACAAGGACAAGCACAAGGACAAGGACAAGGACAAGGACAGGCATGACCAAGACGAGGACGGCGGCGGCAGTCACGACAAGGCGGGCAGCGCGAGTGGCGACGGCACCACCGACCCGGCACCCAAACCGACGCGCATCGACCTCCAGGGATTGTCAGAGCGCTTCGTGCCCATTCCGGTCGCCGAGCGACACTACGGCAATTTGATCGTTGCCTCCGACGGCGCGCTGTTCTATCTCGCACGGCGCCAGCCCGGGGCGACCACGGAACCGCCCGGTCCGGCGGCGGAGGCCGACGGTGAACTGTTCCGCTATAGCTTCGAGGATCGCGCCGAGAAGTCCCTCAAGTCTCACCTGCTTGACGTGTCGGCGAGTGCGGATCACAAGAAACTGCTGCTCACCCTGGCGGAGGGCAAGCTGGAAGTCGCGGACGCGAACGAAAAAATGGAGTCCAAGCCCGTCGATCTCAGCGGCTTGCGCCTGCTGGTCGACCCGCGCCAGGAATGGCACCAAATCTTCGACGAAGCCTGGCGTATGGAGCAGCAATACTTCTACGACCCCAACATGCACGGCCTCGATTGGAAGGCGGTTCGGGCACGCTACGAGCCGCTGCTCCCATACGTGCAGCGCCGCGAGGATCTGAACGAACTGCTGATCGAAATGATCGGCGAGCTGCAGGTGGGCCACAACCGCATCAGCGGCGGCGATGTCGACAACGAGCGGCCGGAGTCGGTCGGCTTGCTCGGCGCGGACTTCAGGATCGAGAACAATCAATATCGCATCGCCCGAATTTATCGCGGGGACCGCTGGAACCCTTTCCTGGTCGGCCCGCTGGCCGCGGCGGGGGTCGACGCGGCCGAAGGCGACGCAATCCTGGCGGTCAACGGTCATGCGCTCGACGGCTCGATCAACCTGTTCTCGCTGCTCGCCGCCACCGTCGACCAGCAGGTATCGCTCACCTTGAGCCGGGACGGCACGGCCAAGGCGGCGCACACCGTGGTGGTGATTCCCATCGCGAGCGAGACGGGGCTGCGCCAGTGGGAATGGGTGCAGCGCAATCGCGATTACGTGGACCGCCACAGCGGCGGACGCGTCGCCTACGTGTATCTGCCGGATACGGCCGACGGCGGATTCACCTTCTTCAACCGCATGTTCTTCGCCGAGAGCGACAAGGAAGCGCTGATCGTCGACGACCGGCGCAACAGCGGCGGCCAGGCGGCCAATTACGTGCTGGAAATGTTGAGTCGCAAATATCTTTCCGGCTGGAAGGATCGCGACGGCTTGATTTTCAACACGCCGGCCGCCGCCATCTATGGCCCCAAGGTGATGTTGATCGACCAGGATGCGGGTTCTGGCGGCGATTACTTTCCCTACGGATTTCGCTATCTCGGCCTCGGCAAGTTGATCGGCTCGCGCACCTGGGGTGGTCTCATCGGCATTTCCGCCAACCCGCCGCTGATCGATGGCGGCCGGCTCACCGTCCCGTTCTTCCGCATGTTCACTCCCGAAGGCCAATGGCGCGTGGAGAACGAAGGCGTGGCGCCCGACATGGACGTTGCGCTCGATCCGATCGCGGTGAACGAGGGCCGCGACCCGCAGCTCGACGCTGCCCTTGCCGAAGTGCTCGAAGAGCTCAAATCGGCGAAACCGATTCCGCGCAAGAGCGCGCCGCCGATGCCCACCGAGCTCGGTCAGTGACCATGATCGGGGCGCGAGCGAGCATCGTCGCGGGATTCGCGCTTCTTGCCAATTTGGGCCATGCACAGAGCACGGCGACCGATGTCACCTGCGACACGGCCCCCAAGGCTCCCTACTGTACCGCCGTGCGGGGCGTACGCGCCGAAGGGTGGCCGGCGCAGACCCGTTCGGAATTGATGGCGGCGCACGGCATGGTGGTGGCGAGCCAGCCGCTCGCCGCGCAGGCGGGTCTGCGCGTGCTCATGCGGGGCGGCAACGCCATCGATGCGGCCGTGGCCACCGCGGCCACCTTGAGCGTGGTGGAACCGATGATGGTCGGCGTGGCCGCGGACCTCTTCGCCATGGTTTACGTGGCCAAAGAACACAAGGTCTATGTGCTGAATGCCAGCGGTACCGCCCCGTCCGGGGCCACCGTCGCGCGCTTCAACCGGCTCGGCTATCGCTGGGATCCCCATAACTGGGGACCCACCTCCGGGATGCCGGTGAACGGCATCCTGCCCGTGACGGTTCCGGGGAGCGTGTGGGGATGGGCGACGCTCGAACAGCGCTTCGGGAAGCTCGCACTCAAGGAGGTGCTCGAGCCGGCCGCGCAATATGCCGAGGGCGGATTTCCGATATCGGAGCGCATCGCGAGCGACTGGGTGTTGCCCAAAGCGCTGCCGCTGACCCGATGCTGCACCGAGCTCGACCCTGATTCGGTCAAAACGTGGTATCTGAAGGGGCGGCCGCCGCAGGCGGGCGAGTGGTTCAAGAACATCGATCTGGCACGCACGCTGCGTCTGCTGCAGGTGCACGGAGCGGACGTGTTCTACCGGGGCGAGATCGCCGAGGCGATCGTCGCCAAGTCCAAGCAGCTCGGCGGCACCATGACCCTCGAGGATCTGGCCGGCTATCACGGCGAATGGGTGGAGCCCGCCCGCTCGCACTATCACGGGCACGAAATTCTCGAACTGCCGCCGCCCTCGCAGGCGTGGGCCGCGGAAGAGATCCTGAACATCCTCGCCGCGTGCATGCCTCGCTGGGCACCGGGTGAGACGCTCGCCTCCCTGGGACCGGCGAATGCGCAATACTGGCACCTGTTCGTGGAGGCCAAGAAGCTCGCGTTCGCCGATCTCTTGCGCTACAACGGGGACCCCGACTTCGTCACGGTGCCGCTCGAGACGCTCCTCTCCGAGTCGCATGCCGCGTCGCTCTGCGGCCGGGTGGATCCGCATCGCGCATCCACTCCGGGTCCACCGGGCAATGTCAGAATGCCCGGCGACACGGTCGTGCTGTCGACCGCCGACAGCGAAGGCAACATGGTGTCGTGGGTCAACAGCAATTACTACGAGTTCGGCTCCGGCATCACCATCCCAGGCTATGGCTTCGTGCTGCACAACCGTGGCGCGTTGTTTACGCTCGATCCGAGCAGCCCGAACGTCATCGCTCCCCACAAGCGCCCATTCAATACGCTGTCCGCGGGGTTCCTCCTGCACGAGGACGGCAGGCCGTTCATGACGGTGACCCTGATGGGCGGAGACATGCAAGCGCAGGGACACGCACAGCTGCTGGTCGATGTGCTCGACCTGCACGCCAATGTCCAGGCGGCGGCGGACCTCGCGCGCTTTTGGCACAGTCAGATATCCAACGAGCTCGACCTCGAGTCACCGCTTTACGAGCTGGTGGGGTCGCAGCTCGCGGCCATGGGACATCACGTCAACTCCGTGAACGGCGCGAACATGGGTGGCGTTCAAGTGATCGAAGCCGCGGACGGCTACTATCGAAGCGGCTCGGACTTTCGCAAGGATGGCGAGGCCGTCGGATGGTGAGCGCGCGCGGCACCGGCGTCGCGTTGAGCGTCGCCGCGTGGTTCGGTTTGGCACTGCAGCTCGTGCTCTCGATTCGACTGACCTATCGCTCGGGCAATCCCTCCGTCAGCGGCGCGCTGATCATTTACTTCGGCTATTTCACCATTCTCACGAACCTGTTCGTCGCGCTGGTTGCCACTGCAGGCCTCGCCGAGGGGCGCGCTGCCTGGGCGAAGACACTGGCGAAACGCGGGTGGGAAGGATGCGCCACCGCCTCCATCGTGTTCGTGTGCGCCTCCTATCACCTCCTGCTGCGCGAGATCTGGTCGCCGCAGGGACTGCAGTGGCTGGCGGACATCGATCTTCACTATGCAGTGCCCATGTTGGCGCTGCTGCATTGGACACTCTCCCGGGGACCTCGCCTTGCGGCAAGCGCTCCGTTGATCTGGTGCATCTACCCGGCCGCCTATTTCGTCTACGCGTTGATCCGCGGAGAGTGGCTGCAGACTTATCCCTACCCATTCATCGACGTGTCGGTGCTCGGCTATCCCCGGGTGGCGATCCATTCGCTGATCCTGCTGGCGGCTTATGTTCTGTTCGGCTACTTCGTCTGGGGAATTGGCCGGGTGCGCGGCCCGATTGCCACGCAACCCTCGACCTCCGTCTCGTAGGGTCCGCGGTCGCGCCATGACGCGCGCGAGAACCTGCCGACCGCGTTACTACAGGCCTGCCGACAGGCTCGCCTGCACCTGGCGCCGAAATTCGAGCGGGTCGGAAATCGTGCGGAACGACTCCTTGGTGCCCCCGACGCCGGAGACCGTGATCGTCCCGTAACCCAAGATGCGGCCGAGCACAGTCTGGTCGACGCCGATTCCCTCCACCTTTTGTAGCAGCAGCTCGAGCGAATGCCGCCGGATCAGGCCCACCTTGATCAACACGCGCTTGTTGGTAATCGCGAATTCCGAACTCACCGATCGGATCCACGGCGGAATGAACAGCACCAGGCCGATGGCCCCGACGATACCCGCGGCAATCCAGCCGCCGCCGCCGAGACCCACGAGGGCTGCGACCACCAGAATGCAGTCGGGAAGAAAATAGATGATACGGTGGAGCCTTGCCCGGTACGTGATGGTCTCGTTCGGAAGGAGATTGCGTTCCACGTAACTCATCGGTGCTCCAAGACCTCCAGGTTTCGATTCGCGACTGCCGGGTGTATAAAGCGAATAGATTACCGCGAACTCGAGCTCTCGCGTGAGGGACGACAGCATGGCCAAGCGAATCGATGTTCAAGCCGTACCCACGGCGAGCGGCTCGGGTTACCCCGCGCCGTTCGACCGTCCCTGCGAAGGCCGCAAACGCCAGAGACTCGGCGACGCCGCAGGGTTGTCCGACTTCGGAGTGAACCTGCTGCGGCTTGCGCCCGGCGCCTGGTCCAGCCAGAGGCATTGGCATTCGGCGGAGGATGAGTTTGTGTACGTCCTCGAGGGCGAAGTGGTTCTGATCACCGACACGGGAGCAGAGATTCTTCGTCCCGGAGACTGTGCGGGGTTCAAGGCCGGAGTCCACGACGGCCATCACTTGCAGAATCGAACCGGCCGGGATGCGGTGGTTCTCGAGGTGGGCGCGCGCAAACGCGCAGAGGATGAGGGTGACTACCCGGATATCGACCTGCGCTTCCTCAAGGGCAACGGCGGGTACGTGCACAAGGACGGGACGCCCTACCCCCGCCGCTAGAGCGCACCGGGAAAGATCCGCATCCACGATGCGCCGAAGGCAGCCGATCCCCGATTTGTTCTTCCCATTGAGCGCGAACGGTGCCGCCGGCCGCGGTGCTCATCCGACCGGCGAGGACAATCCGGCGCTGCAGGCGATCTGGGATGCCGTTTGCCGTATTCCCCAGGGACAAGTCAGCACCTACGGTGCGGTGGCGCGGACCGCCGGACTGCCGGGTCGGGCGCGCCAGACAGGGTTCGCCCTGCGAGTGGCCCCGGAGGTGATGAACATTCCGTGGCACCGGGTTGTCGGCGCCGGCGGTCGAATCGTGTTCCCCAAAACATCGCGCCACTTCCGGGAACAGGCGCGCCGGCTGCGGGCGGAAGGGATATCCGTTCGCGATGGCCGGGTGGAGGCATCCGCCATCCTGGATGCAGGCGAGTGGTAGCGTTTCTTCACGCGCGAACGGCCGGCTTGCGCCGGTTCAGAAACGCATCGATCGCCGTGCAGGCGTCCGCCTCCAGCAGATTCCGAGCCATGACCTCGCCGGCCAAAGCGTACGCATCCGCCAACGGCAGGGTCTGCTGACGATAGAACAGCGCTTTTCCGTGGCGGATCGCGGCCGGGCTCTTGGCGGCGATTTCGGCGGCTTTGCGGCCGGTCGCGCTCTCCAGCAGGGCGGCGGGAACCACTTCGTTGATGAGACCCCAGTCGAGTGCTGTCCGCGCGTCGATGAATTTTCCGGTGACCAGCATGTCGAATGCGCGCTTCGCCGAAACGTTGCGCGACAATGCGACGGCCGGCGTCGAACAGAACAGCCCCACATTGATGCCCGACACGGCGAAGCGCGCCTCCTCCGATGCGATTGCCAGATCGCAGCTTCCGACGAGCTGACAGCCGGCCGCGGTGGCAATCCCCTGTACGCGGGCGATGACCGGTACCGGCAGCGAACGGATGCTTTGCATCACCCGGCTGCAGCGGGCGAACAATGACTGGTAGTACTCGCGAGTCGGAGTCCGCCGCATTTCCTCGAGATCGTGGCCCGCACAGAATGCCCGGCCGGAAGCCGCGAGGATCACGCAGCGCAGGGCAGGCTCGCCGGCCAGTTCGTCCAGTTGCCGTTGCAACGCTTCGAGCGCCGATTCGGACAGCGCGTTCAGCTGCTCCGGCCGATTGAGCTGGAGGGTGGCGATGCCGGCTCGCAGCTCGGTAGTCAGTGGTGAGTCACGCTCCATGGGCAAGAAGGTACTCCAGACGCCCCCGCCCGTGCATCAATACTTAGCTTCGCAGCATCCCACGAACGGCGACCAGGCAGCCGAGGATCCCCAAGCCGATGCCGTCCAGAGAGCCGCCGCCGCCCTTGGGAGCGGCCGGCGTCGCATTTGCCTGAGCGGAGGATGGAGAACCGCCGCCGGCATTGACCGCCGCGACGGTAAAGTAGTAGGTCTTGCCGTTGGTCAGCCCGGAAACGGTGGCGCTCGTCCCCGTGATGCCGGCGAGCACCGGCTGAGCACTGACGGTGCTCGCGGAGGTCCCGTCATACACGTTGTAGCTTGTCGCTCCGGCGCCGGCAGTCCAGGTGAGCGACACCGAGCCATCGCCGCCGGTGGCATGAAGCCCCGTCGGCGCCGTCGGCAGCACCGTGCCGCTGGCCTCTGCCGATTGGGCCGACGCGCCGCCCGCGTCGATCCCCGCCACGGTGAAAAAATACTGCTTGCCGGGGGTCAATGCGCTCAACGTGAGCGTCGTGCCGGACGAGCCGGCCAGATACGGGGTGGCGCCCTCCGCACCCGCGGAATTCGCCTCGAAGATGTTATAGGTGCCCTGGCCGCTCGCTGTCCACGAAAGACTGAGCGTGCCGGCGGCGGGAGCGGTGACGGTCAGGCCCGTGGGGGCCGCCGGCACGATGGTGACCTGCACCTGGCTCGAGGCGGGCGAGACCGCGGTCGACGAGACGGCCGCGACCGCGAATACGTAGCTTTGCGAGAACGCAAGACCCGTGATCGTGGCCGTCGTACCCATCACGTTGCGCTGCACCGGCGTCGCCGACACAGCGCCCGGGGCCGTGCCTTCATAGATATCGTAGCCCTGCGTCGCACTCGAATCGGCCGCCCAGGTCAATATCACCGTCTGACCGGAAGCGCTGGCCTTCAGCCCCGTCGGCGCCGAGAGCGCCTGGAATGCGGCGATGAGAGCGCCCGCGTTGATGCTGCCGAGCCCGGTGGCGAGGTCAAATCCTGCGGCCGCCGCATAATCCTGAGTGCCGCCGATTCCCATGATGCCGGTCGCTTCGCCGGTGTTGTGAACGCAGGTACTGGCGGGAAAACTCGCCGCGGCGTTCGTACCGTAGTTTGCGACGCTGCAGGGCTGTGCATTCGAGCCCGCGGTCACATCGTAAAAAATGCAGGCGGCGTTGCTGATCGCTCCCTGGCTCGCATTACACGCCGTGACGGTAGCCGGGGAGGAGTACTCGTTCGCCGCCAGGCTGTAGAGCGTGGTGTTCAACAGTCCCTGGCGCCCATCGGTTAGCGTCGATGAGATTTGAGTCTGATCGATCAGCGCGACGATGGCGGCCACGGAGGGCGCGGCGGCCGAGGTGCCGTCGAAGACGTCAACGGTGCCGGTCCCCGAAGTGAAGGTCGGCGCCTGGGTCGGATCGCAAGGATTGGTGTCGTAGGAACACACCAGCCAGCGCGTGGCAATCATCGAGACATCCGGCAGCGCGCGCGCACCGAAGCTGCCGATGCCGAGCACGCCTTGCTGCCAGCCTGGCTGCGCGTAACCGCCGGCGCAGTTGCCGCTGCCGTCGAGCGTCGTGCAGCTGCTCACGCCGCCGCCGCCGCCGAGGATTTCGATGTACGGATTGGGTGCGGCGGAATTTCCGCTGCCCAGCTCCGCGGTGTTGCAGAACGCGAGAGGATCATTGGAGGGCACGAGCGAGTGGGCGAAGTAATACGCCGCGATGACAGGGTTCGCACAGGAGTCGTTCCATGCCATCTCGGGGATGTGGGACACGGCGCTCAGCAGGGTTGCCGATTGATTGGCTTGGTTCCAATAGCTCTGTTCCAGGTTGGGATCGAAATCGGTGCCTCCCACCGCCACATCGTACGGCGTCGATGCAAGTCCGTTCACGGCAAAGCCGTTGGAATTCACATCGCCGGTCGTACCGAGGTTCGCCTGTTGGGTGCAGGTGGCCACACCCGCGTCCGCAGAGGCGACGGTGACGGTGATGCCCTCGCTGACGCCCTGCTCCCAGAGCGCATTGATGGTTGCGTTGGCGGCCGCCTCGGCCGCTTCGCACGCGCCGAACGAGACATTGAGCACGGCGGCCAGGTTTTGATCGATGACGTACTCGGCTGCAAGCGCGGCGTTTTGGTCGCGGACCAACACGATGGTCGCGCCGGGTGCGAGCGCACCGATGATCTCAGTGTCGAGATAGGCCTCGTCCTCGTTCGGGTCATCCGTCTGAAGCGGATCGACCCCGCCCACGCCGGCCGGAACCGGGATCGAGCTGAACCGTTGCGCCGGCAGGCCGAAGTTGGGTCCCGCGACGCCGAATGCCGTCCAGAACGCGGCCAGCACGCTCGCGTCGATATCGCTCTGTGCCGCGATCGCGACCGTGACGCCCGCGCCGGTGACGCCCTGCTGATACGCCGGCAAGAGGTTGTAGATGGTCGCAAAGTCCGTGGGCCCCACGTAGCCGGGGTACTGATTGGAGCCTGCGTAGTAGGTGTCGGGCGCCGGGGAAGCACGTCTGCTCTTGCCGGCGAGTGCCGGCAGCACGGCGCGGGAGACCCGGCTCAGCGGCCTGACGCCCGGCTTCGGAAAAAAATCATTCAATCCGCGAATCGCGGTGACGGCGGACTTGAACACGGCGGGAATCATCGGATCGGAGACGTTGGAGAAATGCCGCTCGCCGTTCACATCGAAGAGATGAATGCGGGTATTGAAGGCGGATTCGACCTGCGCCTTGCGGCCAAAGAACGCCAGATGCCCGCGCCCCGCCGGCAACTCGCCCACTTCGAAGCCGTTGGATTTGAGCCAATTCGTCAGCGCCGCGACGGTCGCATCGGCGGCGCCGAAGCGGCGCCCGTATTGCGCGGGCGTCAGCCAGCGATGGTACTGCGCGGATTTGGTATTTTGCTGATCGAGCAGCAACTGACTGAGTGCCTGCTCCTGCGCGGGCGTTTTGGCAAAGATGATTTCGAGGCCGCTCATGCGCAGCGAGCTCGGCGCTTCGCCTGCATCGAAGCGGGCCAGGGCGAGCTTGTGCACGTGTCCCGGCAGCGCCGCGAGTTCCGGAGCGGCGACCGGCGTTGGCGACTGCCCCGGCGACGCGCCGGCGATCATCTGGGGCCCCTGTCCAAGCGCGGCCGGCGCTGCGATGATCGCCGCAACGATGCACGCCGACACTGTCCGGCGAATCCGGCTCTTGAAGATTCCGCGCATCCGTTGCTCCCGTGTCCGGCGGACGAATCAGTCAACGGCAGTTTAGCGCCCCTACCCGCCGGCAAATGGCGACCGAGGCCACATTCTGGCGACGCAGCGTTATGTAACGGCGGCTCAGTTACCCCAACAAGTCGTCGCTGTACCCGTGCCGGTGGAGGACTGCGCGCCCAACTGATTCACGCTGAGCGTCGCACATTGTGTATCGCTCGCCTGAACGCCGACGGCGGTTGCGGTGATCGCATAGGTACCCACCGCGCCCGCTTGCGCCGGATCAGGAGCGGCCACGTTGATTTGATAGTCGTTGTTTGTCAGCGTAATCGGGAACGGGGTGCCCACCGCTGCATACCCGAGATCCGACGGGGTCTGGCTGTACGCGTTGCTGACGCTGTAGAGCTTCTCTTCCCTGCCCGCCAGATCCAGGAGCGCGGTACGTGCGTCCGTGCGCCGCGATTTCTGTACCTGGCTCGAATAGACCGTCGCTGCAACGGTTGCAAGTATCGCGGCAATCCCCACCGTGATCATGAGTTCGATCAGCGAAAAGCCGCTGTTCGCACGTCGCGTCGATTCCCCGGTTGTCACAATCGCGCCTTGAGTTCTCATGAAAGTTCGCTCCCGAGGTTCATCGCAGTTCGATCCAGGTCAGCCGCTTCGCCTTGGTGTTCGACGGCGGAGTGATCGGGGTGGGAACAGGTACGCCATTGATTCCTTGAGACACCAGATACGTGGTGCCCTGGGAAGTGGTGACGACGCCGGGGCTGCCGCTGGCATTGGTTTGCTGGCCGGCTGCGGAGGTGTCCGATCCATACGCTGGAAATACGTGGGGGAACACGCCGCCATTGGCAATGTTGAGAACGTAGGTGAAACCGGTATCGAGATTGCTCGTGCAGGATGTCGCCACGTTGTTGGCGGGTATCGTCGAGTTGACGATGAAGCCGCCCAGGTAGTACACGGGGTTGTAGATGATCTGCTCCGAACTGAACGGCAGATTCACGTACCAGCCGAATGCGCCGGTTCCGCAGGGCGTGAGGCTTCCTTGCCAGCATATCGCGACGTTCGTGCCGTCGACCGTCACTCCGTTCGCGTTCGGCGTGAGCGTCTGCGCCTGCAAATTCGACGAGGTCAAGGTGTACGGCGCGGTAAGACCCGTCGCCGCGGCGGATGCCGTGAGGCTCGAATAGGTCGCGCTCGGCGCCAGGGCATTCCATTGGGACATGTTCCAGTCCCACACACCGTAGAGCGACTGGGTGCCGCTGACGAACTGCTCCGGGCCCAGGTTGTTGAGCTGCGTGCGCTCGCCCGTTCCGAATTCGATGAGCACCTGCGGGGCGCCGCCCGTCACGGTGCTCGAGATGGCCAATACGCTGGAGGTGATCGGCTGACCGGACTGCGTGGTGAACAAGGGCGCGCTGGCCGCCGCCCAGTTCGACTCGGTGTTGCTGGTCAGATCGAACCGCCACACATTGCCGAGCAGGTCGCCCGCATAGAGATAGTCGGTGACGTGATCGCCATCCAGGTCGGCCGAGGTCACATAGGCAATGCCATTGCTGGTGCCCGCGGTGTGGGTGCTCAGATAGTAGGTGGTCTGGCCGCCCGTTTCCGCATTGACGGTGATGACGAAGACCCCGGCATCGCCCGAGGCGCTGCCGAAACCGTTGCCGAAGATGATCGCCCAGTTGCCGTCGTGCAGCCGGCGGATCAGCGGCGTTCCGAACGTGTTGCCGAGATTGGTGCCGCAAGTTGCAACGTTCGTGCACGCGATCGAGCCGGCGTTCCACTCGCCGATCACTAGGCTCGCGGCGGCGGTTTCGGTGAAGTTGGATGCGTCCGTGACATCGAGCGCGTAGATGGCGGCACCGCCCGCACCGAGGCCCCCGACCAGCCAGGTGTGCCATTGACCCTCGTAAAACAGATCGCCCGAGCCGGGGGTCCCGTCCACGAAGAAGTTATGGCCGTATTGCGAATTCGAGTAATCGAGCTGCGGTCCCACGCATTCCGGCGTCGCCCCGACGGCGGGCGTGACGCCGTGAATGCCCTGAACCACGGTGGCCGTGGTCGTGTTGTTGAGGCATCCGCCGGCGGCGGATGACAGCGCGGCACTCGCGAGCGTCGACCCCGGCATGTAGGCCAGCACCTCCTTGCCGTCATTTCCGGTCGAGACGAAGTTGCCGTGGGTATCGAAGCTGCCGGCTTCGAACCCGTGCAAAAAGCCGTCGTTCGATCCCACATACACGACGTTGAGGCGCTGCTGCTCGGCCGCGTTGAACTGCACGTAGGACTGGGTACCGGTGTTCTCGGCCATGGCCGCCGTCGGATAAAGATGGTCCGTCCACCTCGACGTATAGGGCGAGGAAGGCGGACCCACCCAGGCGGGACTCGAGTCGACGATGTCGCCGAGGATGGTATCGCGCGCTCGATACAGACCGACCCCGCTCGAGTTGATTTCATTGCTGCGATCGCCGCGCAGATAACTGAGGCGTGCGCTGGAGGGCGAGGCATCGCCGAACGTGAGCGCCGATTGTTGCGCGGCATTCAGGTTCGCCCACTCGAACGGGATGCCGGTACCGGCCGCCGTGTCCCAGCTCAGCATGACCCGACCGGCCGGCGCCGGAGTGGCGCTGGTCGGGCCGGCGGCACCCGTGTTGGCACAGCCGCTTGCGCGGGTGCCGGTCAGATTGCACGAGGCGTCCCAGTTGGCGGTGGTGGCCACGGTGACGACGCCCCCGGTATCGATCAAGTTGTTCGCGGTCACCGTCCCTGTCCAGTCGTTCGGATCATAGTAGGCAAAGTAGGCCTGCGTTCCCGCTTCCACCTTGGCTGCCTGTTTTTGGTTGACGCTGGCGGAGCTGCCCGACTGATTGGCCGAGGCCGCCTTGAAGCACATGATCTCGTGAACGTTGCTGGCGCCGCCATCCGAGGCCGCGAACCCGACTCGGAAGCTCGCAGGCAACGGGCCGTTGGACGCCGTGATCGACTGGTCCTTGATGAGGTAGGAATACGCGCCCCCGCTCACGCTGTAGGCGAAGCTCAGCAGACCGTCCTGCGTGATTTTCAAGGTATAGAAAATCGGTGTCGCGGCGCCGCGGGTCATGGCGCTCTCGTTCGCGATCTTGAAGCTCGTGAGCTCGGTGTAGGCGTTGGGAATCGGCGCGTAGTCGAGAATACCGGCGGTATTCGCCGCATTCGCGAGAGTGGCGGTTCCGGCGCTGCTCGGCGCGTTGGCGGTGCCGTAGTTGTACAGGTTGCCCTGGGAGCAGGTTTTCTGCACGGCGTATTGCGAGTCGACGTTGCCCGTCGTGGGCGCAAGCGTCGCCGGCGGCGTTTCCGTCGGGGCGCGATTCGCCGCGGCCACGGTTTGAGCAGCGGTGGCGGCGGTGGCGGCGGGGGCCGGCGTGGCGGCGCTCATGGCAGTGGCCGCGCCCATGGCGGTGGCCGCGCTCATCGCGGAGGCCGCGGTGGCCGCGGTCGCACCGGTGGCCGCGGCACCATTCGAGCATTTGCCGGTGAGGGCACTGTAGGTATTCGGGCTGACGCAGCACTTCCCCGCGCTCGTGGGTGCGGTATCGCCGTTGGGGCACCAATACCCCGCGCCGTAGACATTGGCGGGGCTCGCGGTCGGATAACAGTACGTACCACTGATGGTTTTCCCCGAAGGGCAGTAGTTTGTCCCGCTATAGGAATCGCCGGTCGGGTAACAGGACGTACCGGTGATGGTGTTGCCGGAGGAACAGTAGTTTGTCCCGCTATAGGAATCGCCGGTCGGGTAGCAGGACGTACCGGTGATGGTTTTCCCCGAAGGGCAGTAGTTTGTCCCGCTATGGGAGTCGCCGGTCGGGTAACAGGACGTACCGCTGATGGTTTGTCCGGACGGACAATAGTATCCCGCGGAATATGAGAGGCCCGTGGTGTAGCAAACGTAGACACCACTGTTGGACACAATGGTGGAGCCGGTGGGACAGTAATACCCCGAGCTGTACACATCACCAGTCGGATAGCAATTCGTTCCATTGAGCGTGGAGCCGGTGGGACAGCTGTTCGTGCACTGGCCCGTACCGGAATTGTAGGTGCCGGTCGAGTAACCCGCTGCCGGACAAATGGCATTCACGCACTGCTGCGTCGTGCTGTTGTAGGTACCGGTCGTGCAGGCGTTGCAGGTGTCGGTGCTGCTGCTGTAAACGGCGCTGCCGGTGCACGCCTTGTTGCAGACGCCGGTCGTGGCGTCATACGTCGACCCTGCGGAGCAAATGTCGATGCAGTTGCCGCCGGCAGCGTTATAGGTACCGCCTGCATTGGCGCAGGATGTCAAGAGGGACAGCGGATAATAAGGCAGGCTCGTGCTGCCCGGATTCAAGCCGTAGGCCGCAGTGAGGGCCGCGAACGATATGCTGCCGGCGCCGCGCAGTCCGATGCGGCCCGCCTTGTAGCCGTAGCCGTAGGCCGAGTTGTCGCCGCTCGCCACATTCGTGCCGGTGTAGCCGGCGACGAGGTTGGTGCCGTTGAGAAAATTGCCGTACTCGTCGATGCCGAGCCCGAGGTAGCCACCGGTCAGACCATCATGCGGCGTATTGGCATTGGAACAGGAATACGCGAGGCTGCCGCCGAACGCCCCGAGGCCCGGCGTTTGAGCGCCGTCTTGCAGAAAAAAGCTGATTCCGTCGGCGCCGTCCGCGCCCCCGCCCGGGGCCGGGCCACCACGCGAATCCCCGTGGTAGGTGACGGTCTTGAAGGTGACCTGGATGCCCGCTCCGGTGGGGAAGGTGCTGGTCGAGAGAATGGCTCCGCGCTCGTTATGCCCGTAGCTGGTGCCGGCCGAGCCGTTGGTGAAGCGGAGCGCGCCGCTCCCCGCAGGATCGGGCTGTTGTGCGGAAATGCCCGACGGTGCGGTGCTTGATCCGAGATAACCGCTGTTACCGCCGACCAGGTAGGGATCATGGTCGGACTGCTGCGAGTAATAGCTCGATAGCAGCGACGTACACGAAGGCACCAGACCCGGGTTCGCCCCGGCTGCGGACGCTCCGGCCGTGAGGCACGCGCCGCCGAAGTAGTACCAATTGTTGATGGTGGACGTGCCCGTGAAGTCCTCGCTGAAGGTCGCGGTCTGTGCGCCGCTCTGAGCTGCGCCGAGCACCCCGAGCAGGGCAAACAGCGCCGCCCATCGATGTAGTGCGTTCTTCATAATGATGCTCATCACAGTTGATGGGAAGTTGTATAGACGACGTAGGTGCTCTCCACCTCCGCCACGGTGTTGGCATTGCCCCCGTACCCGACTGCATCGATCTGGTAGATCTCGCCCGGATAGCTCGGATCGGTCGATACGCCCATGTCGGAGATGTAAAACGCCGGCGGCGCGTTGTACGTCCCGTAATACGTCGCGCTATCGACGCTCGCCGCGTTCACCGTGGGACTGGTGTTGATCACCATGCTGGGGGGCGTGTAGCTCGTCTGACCGACCGCCCACGGGACGACGGTAACGTCCTGGTTGGGAACGCTGAGCGGCAGCGTGTTGGAACAAATCTGTATCTGGCCGATGTTGGCATTGAGCGGTCCTGCGCACGGGACCGACGCCGTTCCCGCACTGTTGTTCTGGAGCCAGCTTTCCGCAAAGCCCTGTGCGGATTCCGCCGCCTGCAGCGCACGCTGTTTCTCGCGCACGTTGCCCGCGATCTTTTCCTGAATGCCGAAGCTGCGGAACATGCTGAGGGCGATGATCGTGACGACGATCAACAGCAACAGGCTGGAGACGAGCACCATGCCCCGTTGCGCGAGTTTCCCGCGGGAGGAGTAAATGTTCATTGCATGGGCCCCGATTGAGCCATGACACTTATGACACGCTGCACGAGCATGGTCGGCGGCTGAGCCGGGCTGGCGGCCGCCATCGGATTCGTGAAGGTCAACTGCACCATCGCCGAGATGACGCTGCTCCACAGTCCGGCCGCGGTGACCTGGTTGGCATTCATGTAGGTGTCCACGCTGTTGCCGGAGGCGCCGGCGCTTTGTTTCACGCCATAGAGCACGCTGAGATTGGTCACACCGCTGACCAGGTTGTACTGCGTGCCGTTCACGGTGCAGGTCAGCTGCCAGTTGCCCGAGGCGTCTTGCTGAACCTGGAAGATATTGGTGTAGAGCACGTTCGCACCGGAGGTATTCGGCAGACCGCTGCAGTTCAGGATGCCGTCGCCGCTCGCGGTCATGTAGCGAACGGCAAGCTGATCGCCCGGGAAGGCCGCGGAATAAATGCCATCGAAAGCCTGACCGGCGGCGAACGCGGGGGCCCCGGCGGCGAACGGAGCCGCCGCGATGAGCGAGCCGGTCAAGGTGTTGCCGTTGTAGGGCTGCGGAAAATATCCGCCCGATTGGATCACGTCCGACATCATGGTCATCGCCATGCGCTCGCCGTCCTGCAGCTGCGCCATCTTGTTCTGATCGCCGAAGACCGTGCGATTGGTCTGCACGATGGTGAGCAGGGCGCCAAGCAGAAAAACGCCGATCAACATCGCGATCATCAGCTCAATGAGCGTGAAGCCCCGATCACCCCCCGCCGCAGCCCGATGTCCTAAGCGCATGATCTACGGCTCCACGTACAGGGTGTAGGTTGGAGTGAACGTGGACTGGGTCGTGTTGGACACGCTCTGCGAATTGACCGACACCGCCTTTTCGTTCCAGGTGATTTGAATGATGCAGCTGACCGGTATCGGGCTGACGACGGTCGGACAGGTGATCGTGGTCACCGGACTCGAATTGCTGAGCAGCCCGTTCAGCGCGATCGCATAGGTGTGCAGGTCGGAGGCGGCCATGAACTCCGCCGAGCAGGGCTCGTTGCCGGATCCCGCTTCGCAATATCCCAGCCCAGCGGTCGAAAAATACCCGGCCCCGATCGGCAGGCCTTCCGCATTCAAATTGCCACCGTTGATGGTCGTCCCGGTGATGGTGATTGGAATGGGCGCGAAGCCCCCGGCCCAATAACTGCGATTGGCGTGCATGCTCGCGGCGAGCCCTCCCGCTTGCATCGCCACCAGCGACCGCACGCTCGCCGAGCCTGTGCTCGCGTATGCCAGCGCCTGGATCTTCGCGATGCCGAGCAGGCCGACCGCCGTCACGAGGAGCGCCACCAACACCTCGACCAGGGTGAAGCCCTGCTCGCGGGCGCATGGCGGGCGCTTGGATTCCGGTGAGCTCACGTGCAAGTCGCTCCGTTGTTGGTGACGCCGGACTGCTCGGTGGTGACCTCTCCGCTCGGCGCAATGGAGGCGCAGCGAGTCCACGCCGCGTTGCTGGTCGAATCATGCAGGGTGAGGAGCGTGCCGTTGGCGATGCCGCCCGCGTAGCCGTCACGATTGAAGGTGATGATGGAGATCCCGCTCGAGACGAAGGTATCGGTGCTCGAAAAGGCGCTCTGCAGTCGCAGCAGCGGAGTCACGGGCACTCCCGGAGTGACCGTTGGGCTGTTGTTCGGATTCACGAACACGATCCAGCCGCTCTGCCAATCCGGTGAATTGGAACAGGACTGCCCGTCCGCGGAGGCGCAGACGCTGACGTACTGCCCTTCCTTGATCGCCTCCGAGCGCGCAAACTGCAGATCGCCCAGCAAGCCGTTGACTTCTCCCGCGATCCGATTGGAGTTCGTGACATAGCGAAATGACGGGACGGCGATCGTCAACAGGATCGTGGCGACGGACATCGTGATGAGCAATTCGAGCAGGGTGAAGCCCGCCGCCCGCGCAGCTCGAGCCGGATCGGCTGCCCCACGCAGCCGCGCCGCATGCCCTGTGATTGTCGTTTCCATGGCACGAAATTAGGGCGCAAAGCTTGCGCGAAGCTTGCAGGGCAGGCACACGATTCGGGGAATGTCGGAATCATGAGCCCGTTCGCAAAGTCCGGCACAAAATTGCGATCCACTACTCACGCGCTCTGTGATGCAGTCGACGACGGGAGCACATCGGCGCGCGTTGCGCGCGATCGCGAACGGCCCCGTCGCGCTTCGCCGACGAATGTACTTGTCGTCTGCTTCGCGCCATTCTCACGCATGCCCACACCGATATGGCCGGCATTATGACAAAAATTTGCGGATGGCTCATCGCCTGCTGTGCAATCTATCCATTGCTGAGTGGGTGCGGGAAATCGAGCGCTGGTGCCGCGGGTACGCAGCCGCCGGTCTCCGCAACCGCGCCGCAGGTAACGACGCAGCCTGCCGGTGAAACCGTGAGCGTCGGACAAGCCGCGAGCTTCAAGGTGATCGCCTCGGGTACTGCGCCATTGCTGTATCAATGGCGCAAGAATGGCGTCGCCATCAGCGGGGCTACCTCACCGAATTACACCACCCCCGCCACGCTGAGCGCGGACAATGGGTCTTCTTTTAGCGTGATCATCACCAACACGGCCGGCAGCGTGACCAGCAATGCCGCGACGCTCAACGTGATCGCGGCTGCTCCGGGAACCGATGTGGTCACCTATAAGTACGATGTCATGCGCACCGGACAGAATCTCACGGAATCGACTCTGACACCTTCCAACGTGACTGCTTCGACCTTTGGAAAGCTCTTGAACCTCATGGTGGACGGATTGGTCGACGCCCAACCGTTATACCTCTCGCAGCTTCCGCTGGCGGGCGTCGCGCACAACGTGGTATTCGCCGCCACCGAGCACGACTCGGTTTATGCGTTCGACGCGGGAACGGGGACGATCCTGTGGAAGGTCTCGCTGCTCGGCGCAGGCGAAACCACCAGCGACGATCGCGGCTGCTCGCAGGTGACGCCGGAAATCGGCATCACCTCCACCCCGGTAATCGATCGGCAAGCGGGGGCTCATGGCACGATCTTTCTCGTCGCAATGACGAAGGATGCCTCTTCGGGCTATCACCAGCGGCTGCATGCGTTGGACATCACGACGGGGCAGGAGACGACTGGCAGTCCGATCGAGATCACGGCGAGCTTCGGCGCGACGACATTTGCACCGGGACAATACAAGGAGCGCGCGGCCCTTTTGTTGAGCAACGGCGCGATCTATACGACCTGGGCGTCACATTGCGACGCCGGCCCTTACGGCGGTTGGATCGTCGCCCTCAGCGAGTCCACGCTCGCGATCACCGGCGTTCTGAACGTCGCGAAAGATGCGAGCGGCAGCGGCTTTGCGAGCCAAGGCCCCTCGATCTGGATGAGCGGCGGCGGCCCCGCCGCCGACGCCGACGGCAACGTATACGTCCTGACGGCGAACGGTCGATTCGACACAACTCTTGACGTCGCCGGGTTTCCCAGCGGCGGCGACTACGGCAACTCGTTCGTGAAGATCTCCTCATCGAGCGGTACGCTGGCGGTCGCCGACTACTTCACGATGTCCGGGGAAGTGGCCGAATCGAGCGGCGACGTCGACCTCGGTTCGGGCGGTGTCATGCTTCTGCCCGACATGAGCGACGCCACCGGCGCCGTGAGGCAATTGGCCGTCGGGGCGGGGAAGGACGGCAATCTCTACGTCGTCGATCGAAACGACATGGGAAAATTCACGTCGGTGGGCAACAATATCTGGCAACAACTCACGGGAGCCTTGGGCGGCGGAGTCTGGGCGACGCCCGCCTACTTCAACTCCAGCATCTACTATGGCCCGCAGGGCGGCCCGTTAATGGCGTTTTCGGTGACCCATGCGCTGCTCTCGAACGCGCCGGCATCACAGAGTTCCACGCACTTCACTTATCCCGGAACCTTCCCCGTGGTGTCCGCGAATGGCAGCGCGAACGGAATCGTCTGGGCATACGAGAACACCTCGCCCGCCGTGCTGCACGCTTATTCAGCGGCGGATATCGCCACGGAACTGTACAACAGCAACGAGGCGTCCAACGGGCGCGACCAATTCGGCGCCGGCAACAAATATGTCGTCCCGGTAGTCGCCGACGGGAAGGTTTTCGTCGCGACCACCAACAGCGTCGCGGTCTTCGGACTTCTGCAGTAACCGCGCAGGCCGCCCGGCCGGCGTCTTATTGGGCCGCCTCTGGCGGTCGGCATGCGCCGCTAGTACAGTCTTGCGATGGTGCGAATGGCACAAACCGGCCTCGGATGATGCCTTGCTGCGTAATGGATGCTGAGCGGAATGACTATATGAATAGACTCGGTAAGTGGGAAATCTTCTACAGCTTTTTGATCATCGTACCGATGGCCGCTTTCATGACGGTTGGCGACTACGTACTGCGAAAGCGCGCGACCCACGGCTGATCATCACTCTGAGTTTCCGCCATTGCCGATGCGACTTTCGACGGCCATCGGCTGGCACGCGAGATCGAGGATCCCGATCGGTCGGCGCTGCGCCAGAGACGCCGGGTTGGAGGACGATGTCACCGTAACGTTGTCTGGACGCGGCTGACGCCTCCAATGAACGACAGCAATTTGGGCGCCACCCGATCCGGCATCTCCGTATGCGGATAGTGCCCCGCCCCCTCCACAACCACGCTCTCGGCCTCAAGCTGTCCGGCGAGCCAGCGAGCTTCGGCTGAGGCATCCACGAAGTCCGGATCGCGGCTGCCCATGACGACGAGGGCCGGGACCCGGCTCCGTGGCACGATCGCTGCGGTATCCGCCTTGGACAGGCCGATCATGGATTGAAGCGCGGCCATGCGTCCCGGTTCGCGCAGGTTGCGCGTCAGCGCCGCCTTCACCTGAGCCTGGTCCGCCGGCTTGGAGCTCGGGAACAAACTGTCCCAATACGTGGTCCAGAACCACACTCGCCAAGGGCCGGCAAAACCGATGTTCAACGCGAGCTTCGCGAACCAAGACGGATTCTGGTCACGCACAATAGGGCCAAGCAGCACCACGGCGCTCACGCGCCCCGGTGCATCGTGCGCCGCCCACAATGCGGAACCTGCCGCAAAGGAATTGCCGAGGATGACCGCCGGGCCTGCGTTGAGATGCTCCAGCAACGCCAGCGCATCGCCACCCACCGCATGCGCCGAATAGTCGTTCCACTGCGCTGAGGTCTCGCCGAAACCGCGCACATCCATTGTAACGACCCGGTAACCTGCGTGCTGCAACCCCGGACGCAACAGCCGATATTCCGACCGAAGATCACCCATGCCAGGGATCGCGAGGATCAGCGGACCATCGCCACCGGTGTCCTCGTACGCGATGCGACCCCCATCGACCGCGAGAAAGCGCGTCTCTTGGGCAATTGAAGTCGCGGGCATTGCGCCAGGGGCGAGCGCGCTGACGGAGCCCAAGGCGGTACCCATCAACGCAGCGAAAATGAGTTTCGTGGCCATGAGATTCTCGAAGTGTGGATGAACGCTCGCATCCTAAGGCGCTTTAATATAAACACCAATTGCCTACTTCTGCACACTGTCCATACAATAATGCATGGTCCAAGAACTGCCTGATTGGCATTTGTTCCGGGCGTTCCTTGCCGTCGTGCGCGAGGGCAGCCTATCGGGTGCGGCGAGAGCGCTCGGAACGACGCAGCCCACCATGGGCCGTCAAGTGGCCGCGCTCGAAGCGTCCCTCGGGGTCACGCTTTTCAGCCGCTCTGTTGATGGCCTGTCGCCGACAGAAGCCGGCATGCGATTGATAGCGTCGGCCGAGACGATGGCCTCCGCCGTCGAGGCGGCACAACGGTCGGCTTCGGGGGAGATCGAGGAGGAACGGGGAACGGTTCGCGTAACCGCGAGCGAAGTCATTGGAGGCGAAGTTTTGGCGCCGATCCTCGCGGATTTCCATTCGCTGAACCCTCGAATCTCGGTGGAGCTCGCGCTGTCGAACCGCAATGAAGATCTGTTGCGCGGCGACGCGGACATCGCCGTCCGGATGGTCAGACCCACGCAGGTCGCGCTGGTCGCCAAACGACTCGGCCGCATCGACATCGGACTTTACGGGCACCGGCGCTACTTGAAGGGGCGCACGATGCCTCGACAACTGCAGGATCTGCGCCAGCATGCCTTGATTGGATATGATCGCGACCAGACTTACGCACAGCTGCTCGAGCATATCGGTGTGCCATTCGCCCGCGACATGTTCGCGTTTCGCTCGGATAGCGATCTCGCCCAACTCGCTGCTCTGCGGGCGGGATTCGGAATAGGTGCCAGTCAAATGGGAATCGCAAGGCGAGACAAGAACCTCGTTCCTGTGCTGCACTCCGAACTCATCATTCCGATGGAGGTTTGGCTGGTCATGCACCGCGACTTGCGCAGCAGCCGAAGGATCCGATTGCTTTTCGATCATCTGGCGCCGCGATTGGCGGCCTACGCGCAAAGCAGCTGCGTTGGGAGGTGAGTCAAACTGATTGCACGGGCAATATGGTCAGGGCCACGAGGGACCATTGCTGATAGTGGCCGGCCAGTTGAGCGGCTCGTGCCGACCCGGCCCGAGCGATGGTTCGGGATGCCGGCGGCGCCAACACCAGTCGGCGAGCTACAGTGGCGGTGCGGCGGCCTTTGCCTGAATGGCATCGAGCACATGTCGATGCAGTCGCCGGCACAGCATCGCCTCCACCGGTTCGGCCAGCCAGCGCGGTCGAATTCGGCTTGTGTACCGAGTCGTAATCGACAGATCGATTTGACTGGCAGGCAGCTCACGCAGATCGAAGACACCACTGAGAAGTTTGACTCCGCGATCCGAAGAGAGCCGCTGCTCGATAACTTCGAATTCGTAGCGGCGCGGGGGTTCCAGCAAGGTCACGCGTTTGGTGTACTGCCCGTCCGCGTATTGGAGCGTCGTCTCGTCGCCAATGGCCTGTGCGACGGTCCTGGTTTGCAGGGGGCGCGGGAGAAGCAGCCGTAATAGAAATGGGGGTCTCTGTACGATGTCCTCGTAGAACAGCAAGCTACTCCAGGCGCGTTGCAATGTCGCGTCCAGCACACGGTGCGTGACGATCGAACGAATTCCGAGCGAGGTCCGGGGGAAGCCGGAACGCTGCAGCGCCGCGTCGTCTGGCAGCAAGCTTCTTTTCACATTCATTGAGTTCTCGTCGAGTTGCAGAGGGATTATTCTGAACCATAGCTCGACTTGAGCTCTTGCTCCGTTCGATGGCGAACATAGCGGGAGAGCACGCGGCGCCCTGAAGACGCTCACGCGCAGGCAGGTCTGTGAGCAGCCGTCGGCCCCGTGCAGGGGCGCGGTCCGGGCCCCTAGGCGGCAAGCCGCAGCCGGTCGCGCCAGCCGGGATACAGCTTGTCGGCATCCTTCGGGAAAGACTCGAAGGCGCGCGCAAATTCGTGGTGGTCCTTGGCCCATTCAATGGGATCGGCACCGGCCTTCCAGCACTCGTAAGACTGGCGCAGCGAAATGGCTCCGGCCGCCGGACTGTCGATGTGTCCGTAAGCACCGCCGCCTGCAGTATTGACGACGTTGCCATGGCCGAGGTTCTCAAAAAACCCGGGCAGGCGCAGCGCGTTCATGCCACCGGAGATGATCGGCGTCGTCGGCTTGATCCCGTACCACTTCTGGTAATACACGGGCCCCTGGCACTCGTCACGTTCGATCATGTAGGCGATGTTGCGGTCATCGCCCTCGCCTTCCATCTTTCCGTAGCCCATGGTGCCGACATGGATGCCCGATGCCCCCTGCAGACGACTCATCTTCGCCAACACGAATGCAGTGTAGCCGCGCAGGGCGGAAGGTGAGGTCACTGCGCCATGTCCGGCGCGGTGATAGTGCAGATACTGATCCGGATATTGCCGCCGCGCCGTGGTGATCATCCCGGGGCCGCCCACGTAGCCGTCCACCAGGAAGGCGAGCTTGTCGGCATCCGGACCGAACACCTCCAGCGCAAAGTCGGCTCTGGCACACATCTCGTAGTGGTCATCGGCGGTGATGTTCATCGAGAACAGCTTGGCCTGACCCGTTTCGTCTTGGGCACGCTTCATCGCGTCATAAACGAGCGGGATCGTTTTCTTGATCGGCGCGAACACCTGGTTGCCCTGCGGCTCGTCGTTCTTGATGAAGTCGCCGCCGAGCCAGAATTGGTAGGCGGCATGCGCAAAGGGCTCCGGGCGCAGGCCCAGCTTCGGCTTGATGATCGTGCCGGAGATGTAGCCGCCATCCACGACCGGGCGACCGAGAATCCGCCACAGGTCGGCGATGCCCTTCGACGGTCCGTCAAACATCTGGATCACGCGCGCGGGCACGTAGAAATCAATCATCTTGGCATTTTCAATATCGCCCATGCCCTGGTTATTGCCAATGGCGAGCGTCAAGAACGAGACCAGCATGAAGCGACCGTCGGTCACATTGCGGTCGAACAGCTCCAGCGGATAGGCAATCCGCGTGTCCTGGGTGGCCTCGTCTATCAGGTAAACCAGAGCGTCGACGCCCTTGGTGAAATCGTCCGTCGTCGATACCTCGACGTTGGTACCCGTGGATGACTCGGCGGCAAAGTGAGCCGCGGCCTCCAAGTAGCCCACGCCGGCCTTCGGCTGCATCTTGTAGGCGACCAGAATATGCCGGCCACCGGCAATCAGATCCTGTTCCTTGAGACTCAGGTCGGCGTAACGGTGCGATTGATCCATTTTTTTGCTTCCAGTTATTTTGCCAGTGATGGCGGGTGATCGGTAGGGGTCGGCGCAGCTGTCCCTGTTACCCAGTGTTGACCCTTCCCAGGCGTTGGTGTCGGCACAAGATGCATTGTGATTTCCCGCATTTTCACCTGGAAAATCCCCGTGAACTCGAGCTGAATGATGATAGCGCTATCCACAAGATTTCTGTTGAGGGGAAATACGTACCTCTCGTCGGCCGCAACATAGTGGTTTGGACGAGTGCTGACGGCGACAGACTGAAACTCATGCTGATGGCCGTTGGGAAAGCGAGGTTGCGCCGCCGCAGACAGCGAATCTACATTCGACTTGATTCTCGGAAGACCCTGAAACTTTAAGAGTTTTTTGAATTTTCAGGAGTGCGCTTCGATACTCTGTCTGCTGGAGATAGCCGATCCGGGAGATAAAGACCCGGGTGAAGTACGACGGATACCCCACCACCTGCGCGATCGGATACGGCCGCTCTGCAATATAATGAGAACGTCACATGTCAGTAATAGAAGTAAAACCAGCGACTATTCGGTCTTCGGCTTACCTCAGTGAGAACTAGAACGAAGAAGAGAGCACCGCATGCACAAACCATCGAAATTAACCTTGGCCGTTGCACTCGTGACATCTGTTGCCGCAATCGTGGCGATTGCAGCGGCAGAGGCGCAGACCCTCACTACGCTGCACAGCTTTGACGGCACCGACGGCTCTGAACCCACGTACGCACTGACACAGGCAACCAATGGGGCTTTATACGGGACCACGACGGGGCTAGGCGGGTCCCTCGCAGGTACGGTGTTCAAGATCACCACGACCGGGAAATTTGCGTTGTTGTCCAGCTTCGATAACACAGACGGCGATACTCCCGATTCAGTACTGACCCAGGCGACCAACGGGGACCTTTACGGCTCGACCGAGTTGGGCGGTACCAGCTGCTCTGGATCAGGCTGTGGCACGCTATTCAAAATTACTCCCGCAGGAAAGCTCAGTACCTGGCTTAGCTTCGACGGCACCAACGGTAGCAGACCGGAAGGTGGAGTCATGCAGGCCACCAATGGGGATTTCTACGGGACTACCGTCCTAGGCGGAGTTGGCAACGTAGGGACGGTATTCAAGATTACTCGGGGCGGCACGCTCACGACCTTGGACAGTTTCAATGACGGGGGGGTGGTTTATTGTCCTGGCGGGTGTAGGCCCAATGGCCAGCTGATTCAGGCCACCAATGGGGATTTCTATGGAACTACAATCGCAGGCGGAGCCTACGGCTATGGTACGGTCTACCGGATCACCCCCGGCGGGACGCTGACGACGCTGAGCACCTTTGCCAATGGCAACGACGGCGCCGCTCCGTCTGGCGCTTTGATCCAGGGCACGGACGGCCATTTCTATGGGACGACCCAGTCAGGGGGCCCCGGCCTGGGAGGCACGGTATTCATGATGTCGGCCGCCGGGACGCGAACCACGCTTTACAATTTTTGCTCCGAGGGTACCTATCCTAATTGCCCCGACGGCTACTACCCCAATGCGGGACTGATCCAGGCCACGGACGGGAACTTCTACGGAACAACTGTCTACGGCGGAGCCAACGGCTATGGTACGGTTTTCAGGATCAGCTCCAACGGATCGCTCACCACGCTTTACAGCTTTTGCTCCCAAAACGCCTGCACGGACGGCGGGTTCCCGTACGCCGCGTTGCTGCAGGACACTGATGGAGATTTCTACGGCGCAACATTGGAGGGTGGCCTCGGATATGTGGGCAGTGATACTGGCAATGGCACGATCTTCCGCCTATCGGTCGGTCTCGGTCCGTTTGTGATGACGCAAACAACGTCGGGCAGGGTCGGGTCCTCCGTCAACATTCTAGGGACCAACCTGACCGGCTCGACCAGCGTAACATTTAATGGCACATCGGCGACGTTCACAGTCAATTCCACCGGTACCGTCATTACCGCGACGGTTCCACCCGGTGCGACCACCGGCACCGTTCAAGTAGTAACGCCGAGTGGAACGCTGGACAGCAATGTCGTATACACGGTGAAGCTGTGACCCTGCCCTGTTTGTTTGATCGCATCGGATCGCACGCTTAAAAACTTGGTGATCGTCGATGACGCCACGCACGCGGCGGCTGCCATCGCTTCCGAACATGCGATCGGCGGCGATCGCCTGACTCGGGCAAGCGCACCGAGTTCAAGAAAAAGGCCGTATCCTCATGCATCTTTACAATGATGCCGTAAGGATACGGCCTCGTATCAAGCTACGGCGGCAATGATGGTGAGTCCTGCGGCCACCCCCGATTAATGCAAGCTTTCATTTACGACGGTGTTGCCATTGACATCGCGCAGTTCGATGTCCGCGCGAAACACAGCATTGTCCGAGGTCGACACCGCGCAAGAGGTGGATGGATCGAGCAATCCCTGCGAATGAGGCACGGAATAGTCGCTCTGGATGAAAACCGCGGAGCCGGGCGCGACTGTCTGGGCACCTGTCGTCTGCACCAGCACATGGGGGTTCAGAGACGCGTCGTAATACCAGATCGTGATCGAATTGACGGTCTCGTCGGCGCCGCTAACGTTGAGAGCCACGCAGTCGGAAAGCGCTGCATTGGCCGATTGGATGTTGTCGCTGTACAGATTCGCAGACCCGGTGCGCAACGGCTCATTAATGAGAGTCGTGCCATTGACGTCGCGCAACTCGATGACCGCGCGGAACGCAGCACTGTCCGAGGTCGACACCGTGCAGGAAGTAGATGGAACCAGAAGACCCTGCGAATTGGGCACGGAATAGCCGCTCTGGATATAGACCGCGGAGCCCGGCAGAACCGTCTGGGCACCGGTCGTCTTCGTCAGCACATGGGGGTTCAGAGACGCATCGTAATACCAGATCGTGATCGAATTGACGGTCTCGGCTGTATTGCTGACGTTGAGAGCCACACAGTCCGATAACGTGGCATTAGCGGACTGCATGTTGTCGCTGTGCAGCGTGGCCGACGATGCCTGCACGGCATATCCACACAACGCGATAGCTGCTGTGAATGCTCCTAGAATTTTCATGTCACTGGCTCCTTGGTCGTAATTGGTATAGATACTTTCCGCCGTCGAACTGTCGCTGATGCTCACCGCGGCGGCCCGGCGAGCGCTGCTCGGAAATGCTGTATTGCTGCATGGGTAATCGAACCCGCTACTGTCGTTCGGCTTGAAGGGCAGCACCTGCCAATCCGTGCGCACATCGGTTCGGCAGTTTTTGCGTGTCCCACCGAGTCCCTTGATGTCTCGCCATCGCGATCAATTCGCGCGGCCCTCCGCTCTCCGCAGTGCCCCCCAAGCTCATCCTCTGACTTGCATTTGAATTTCCTATCAAGGGACACGCGATCCAGCGGCGAAACCGGACATCCGCCTAAAACTTTCCTTCGCATGCGTCGTAGTTCGCGTATCGGGAGAGCTCGCGGGGACCCGCAACGAGCCTGCAAAGCTGTTGCGATGCCTGACATAAACGATTGCGAGCGGTGGAGTTGCCCAGGTCGCCCCGGTCTCGGGGTCAGGGATCGTGGATCGCGCTGGGTAGCGCAAAACGAGGGGGCAAATCGCCTCAATGCCGATCGGGCGGCGCCGGCGAATTTACGCTGGTATTACTCCAGCGCCACTCGCAACAAGAGACGCGCCTTCTGCCAATCGCGCCGCACGGTGCGTTCGGTCAACCCCAGAATCTCGGCAATCTCGCTCTCTTGCAGGCCCCCGAAATAGCGCATTTCGACCACCTGGACGAGCCGCGGTTCGGCCTCGGCCAATTCTTCGAGCGCCTCGTTGACGCGCATGATCTGATCCTCTGAGCCGCACGCTTGGTCCACGACGTTCGTGTTGAGGGTGACATGTAGTGCCCCGCCGCCATGCCGCTCGGCGCGATGCTTGCGTACCATATCCACGATGATCGAACGCATGACCCGCGCAGCATAGGAAAGAAAATGCGCCCGATCGGTGACCCTCAGCCGACCCGCCGACAAAAATCGCAAGTAAGACTCATGCACAAGACCGGTTGTCTCGAGCGTGATGGCGCGCCCAGAGGCGCTCAAGCGCCGGTGTGCCAGCTGGTGCAGGTCGCCGTACATGAGCGCGAGCAGCCGGTCGATGGCACGGCGATCCCCTTCTCCGACCGCATCAAAGAGCGTGGTCAGTTCACTCAATTGAGCATCTCCGGGAGAAGCCGGCGGAGGGCTGATTGGCGGGACCAGACCATTCCTATCCTTAACGAGTGCAGTGCTACCCAGTCAGCATACCGCGCAGCCTGGAATCGTGCGATGCTCGCCGGTTTCGGCAACTATGCCGGATGGGGGACTGTATTCCCCGGCCTCGCACGACGCCTAAGTCTCGCTTAGTATCGAATTCCGAGAGGGAACGGCACGTGCAATTGTCGAAGGACGAATTAGCGGCCCTATCTGGGTTGCTCGATCAGGGACTAGACCTCCCGGAAGACGCACGTGGCGCCTGGCTCGACGGCCTGTCCGAACCCTTCCCGGGCGCGAAGCCGCTGCTGGCCAAGGTGCTCGCGGAGGATGCGAGGGGCGGCGGGGATGCATTTCTCGACACCCTGCCGAAGATCGCGACCGAAACGAGCACTGGCAGTGCCCAGCGCTCGGCTCTGCAAACCGGCTTCCGGATCGGGATCTATGTGCTCATGCGCGAGATCGGACAGGGAGGCATGGCCACGGTCTGGCTGGCGCGGCGCACCGACGAACTGACCCAGCGTCCCATTGCGCTCAAACTGCCGCACCTGCACCTGCAGAGCGCCCGCCACGCCGAGCGCTTCGCGCGCGAGCGCGATATCCTCGCGAACCTGACCCACCCTCATATCGCGCACCTCTATGACGCCGGCTTCAGCCCCGAAGGACAGCCGTTTCTCGCAATGGAGTTCGTGGCTGGCGAGCCGCTCACCGAGTACTGCGCGAAACACGAGCTCGGCCTCGATGAGCGCCTGCAGTTGTTTCTGCAGGTGGTCGCCGCGGTTGATTACGCGCATTCCCAGGGCGTAATTCATCGCGATCTGAAGCCCTCCAACATCCTGGTGCGTGACGGGGGCGAGGTCGTATTGCTCGACTTCGGCATTGCCAAGCTCATCGTCGAGGGACAGGCCGAGCAGACAGAGCTGTCCCTGCACGGGGGCGGCGCGCTCTCGCCACACTATGCCTCTCCCGAGCAGATCAAAGGCGAGGTGCTGGGACCTGCGACCGACGTCTACTCGCTCGGTGTGCTTCTTTATGAGCTTTTGTGCGGTCAGCGGCCTTACGAGCTCACTGGTTCGACGCGCAGCGCACTCGAGCAGGCGATTCTGTCGACCGAGCCACGCCGACCGAGCGAGGTCGTGACCCAACGGACGCGCACCGCTGAAACCGGCCCGGTGCCCGAGATGCCTCGCCACCGCTTGCGGGGCGATCTCGATACGATCGTGCTCAAGGCATTGAAAAAATCCCCGGCCGAGCGCTATCCATCCGCGGGCGCTTATTCCGAGGATCTGCAGCGCTACCTGCGGGGCGACGGGGTGAGCGCACGGCCAGATTCGCTCACCTATCGAATACGCAAGCTCGCCTTTCGGCAACGATCAGCCTTGAAGGGCGCCGTTCTTGCCGGGGTTGCGGTTGCGGCCGTGGCATTCATCGTTGCCGTCAACGACGGGTGGGGGTCGAGGCACACTGCGTCGGCGATGCTGCCGGCAGCGCCTCCGACAACGCAAGCCGATAGGATCGATCCCAAGTCGGTCGCAGTGTTGCCGTTCGTGGATATGAGCGAGAAAAAAGATCAGGAGTATTTCTCCGACGGCTTATCCGAGGAACTCATTGACCGCCTGGCGCATACGCCTGACCTGAAGGTTATCGCCAGAACGTCCTCCTTTCAGTTCAAGGGCAAGAATGAGGACATGCGCACAATCGGGCAGAAGCTCGGGGTGGCAAACCTATTGGAAGGCAGCGTGCGCAAATCGGATAAGACGCTGCGCGTGACCGCCCAGCTGATCAAAGTCTCCGATGGGTCGCACCTATGGTCTGAAACTTATGATCTGGATGTCGGCAACATTTTCAAGATCCAGGACGAAATTGCCACCGCCGTCGTCGCGGCACTGAAGGTGCAGCTCAATGGAGGAAGCGCGTCCCTTCGCGGGCACGGCACCAGCAATCCTGAGGCCTACAATGCCTATTTGCTCGGCCGACAATTTGCCTCGCAAGGCACAATCCCCACATGGCGCCAAGCCATCGCGGCCTACCAGAAGGCGATCGGCCTTGATCCGCACTATGCGGATGCCTATGCGGATCTCGCCGGCTCGGAGTATATGCTGGCGGAAAATCTCGGCGATGTTGCTCTTTGGCAATTGGCCGAGCAGTCCGCCCAGAAAGCGATCGATCTCGATCCCCATCAAGCAACCGGGTATGTCATCAAGGGGGCTCTGCGCTATCTACACCGCTACGACTGGGTCGGCGCAGAAGCCGACCTTAAGCAGGCGCTGACGCTCGACCCTACGAACAGCCGAGCGCTATCCCAGTATGGGAAGCTTTTGAGTTACGTCGGACGGAACCAGGAAGCCGCGGCTATGTTGCGAAAAGCGATCGAAGTAGATCCCTTGCAATACGCAATTTGGCAGAACCTTGGCATTGCACTCGCGAAATCGGGAGATCATGCAGGGGCCTATGATGCATTCCATCACGAGCTAGCAATCCAACCTGGGAGCACGCACGCCGCCTTCGCATTGGGCACTCTGCAGCTCGTTGACGGGAAGGCGCACGAAGCGCTGACCACCTTTCAAAGCAATTCCGACGGGGAATTCCGCGGCGCCGGGGTGGCGATGGCCGAACATACGCTGGGCGACGCGAAAGCCTCGCAGCAAGCGCTCGAGAAGCTCATCGCCACAGGGGCCGCAGATGCCGCCTATCAGATCGCGGAGGTCTATGCCTGGCGGGGCGAAAGAGATCAGGCATTCGACTGGCTCGAGCGAGCCTACCGCCAGCAGGATGGAGGGCTTGCTGGCATCAAAAACGACCTCCGCCTCGCATCGCTGCGCTCCGATCCGCGCTACGCGGCAATGCTGCGAAAGCTCAACTTCCCCCCTGATACCGACGGCAACCAGATTAGGATACCCGTAAGCAGATCTGCGGAGCCGTCAATCTCCGGGTCGCGGGGCATTCGCTCGATATTGCCGCCGGCACTACGAACGCTGGGAACTGGTCTTGTCGGTATTTCGCCCAGAAGAATGCGCAACCCAGTGAGGAAAAACCAGCAAGAATATCGAGTAATTGATGGATTTTAAAACAAAAATATTGGTGGCGGAGGCATGATTCTGAATTCTAGGCATCGAAATTCCCACGAGATTTCTTTCCACCTCCAGCCGATTCGATGGCCGTTTAGCCGAACCGAGGCGCGACCCGAGCCGTTGACGTCAGGATGCAACGGCCACGACTCCTCATTGACATTGACAGCCTGTCGCCGGAGAGTGGACTTTCGCATTTTCCGTCGAGCGCCGCGCTCTAGTGAGCGCTGGAATGGCTTTGTGCCGGCCGCCCAACAAATTAAGGAGACATCCATGCCGAGGATTGCAGCCCGTGACGGTACCGAGATCTACTATCGTGATTGGGGCAAGGGCCCACCTATCGTCTTCTCGCACGGCTGGCCATTGACCGGGGCTGCATGGGAAGCACAAATGCTTTTCTTCAACAGCAAGGGTTACCGAACGGTCGCCCACGACCGCCGGGGTAACGGCTACTCCGATCAACCTGGTTCCGGAAACGACGTCGACACCTGGGCGGACGATCTGGATGCCATTATGAACGGTCTCGATCTTCGCGACGCGGTCCTAGTTGGGCATTCGACCGGAGGCGGTGAGTTGGCGCGCTATATCTCACGTCACGGGACCTCGCGCGTTTCAAAGATGGTGCTGCTCGATA
>Ga0182012_10000821_pt1 | contig 34025 bp, 31 predicted proteins | sample 612S2SmetaG_FD_120486 | JGI IMG/M metagenome (GOLD analysis project Ga0182012, IMG submission 120486) | Permafrost microbial communities from Stordalen Mire, Sweden - 612S2S metaG | ecosystem: Environmental > Terrestrial > Soil > Wetlands > Permafrost | place: Sweden: Stordalen | collected...
AATCATGAACGTCTCCACAGTTCTCTTTGCTACCTGACGCCAGTCGAGTTCAAGGAGTTGTGGATGCAGCAAAACCAACAACGACTCTCATTGGCATTGGACCATTAAGAGGGGTCCCCGCAGTCACAGGTTCAGCTGTTCACGATGTCCCGACAGATCCGTTCATTGTGCTGTGAAGGTAGAAACTGTACGGCCACTAGAAACGCCCGCTAGTCGTCAAAATTCCGCGATATACCTGATCAACTTTCATTCCTAACTCGTCATCGCCGCCTGCGATGAAGGCGTCGAGGGCCTCTTGGCGCCATTCGCCGTCGATGGGCGCCGACGAACAAGAGGATGGTCTGTGGAAAACGGTGGACTACCTCTGAACGCCTGGAAATTGGGATGCCAATTGTGAACTTATTGGTTCACGTGTGAATTCCTGAGGAACTAGGGAGTTCGCCACTTCGCATATTTGCGCCCCTATTCTTCGGTGCACAGCGTTAGGCGGAGGAAACGCACACATGAGCGGAACTCTCGTAGTCCTGTTAATGATTTCCAGTCAATTTCAGGAATATTTCAGGCTAAACCGCCCAAGATGCGACAGATTCGCTGCTGATAGTGTTGCGCCAAAGTCAAATTGACTTAGTAATCGTTTACTTGTTTCTTACCCATCACTCAGGTGATCTGCGAGTGAACAATGTAGCGAGAAGTAAATGATCATCACTTAGGAAGGACGTTGCTTATGAAGCTTCGTTGGAATAAAACGGTTGCGCTTGCCTCCATCGGAGCGCTAGCAATGACGGCGATACCGCTCGTGGCTGGAAGCGCGCCGAGTGGGGCATCATCAAAGCCCACGTACGTAATTGGCGTTCAGGGGCCATTTACGGGTGCCGACTCCGACTACGGGGACTACGACTACGCCGGTGTGGAGTTTGCCGTTAGTCAGGCCAACGCCAGTGGAAAGTACCCCTTTACTCTGACGACCGAAAAGTTCGACGACCAAGGTTCGTCGACTGTCGCACCTGGCGCGGCGCAAAAAGCGGTGGGTACGAAGACCCTCGTGGCAATAGTCGGACCCGCGTTCTCGGGCGCTTCACAAGTGTCCTACCAGTACTACCACGCGGCAAACATCGCTGAAGTAAGCCCGTCGGCGACGGCGGTAGCTCTCGCCAGTGGCACCAACAGCAGCTTCTTGCGTACAGTGGCCGACGACTCGGTTCAAGGTTCTGCTGACGCGACTTACTTGGTGAAGACCAAGGGAGTGAAGAACCTCACCGTCATTGGCGACGAGTCGTTCTACGGTGCTGGTCTGGCGAAGGTCGTCGCGACCCAAGCCAAGGCGCTCGGTGCGAAGGTCACCACGAAGTCCATTGCGAACATCAACGAGGGTGGTGGTGGCAATGCCGGTGCGTACAGCACGCTGGCCACGTCACTCGCCCAGTCAGACCCTTCGGCCATCTTCTACGGAGGATACGCGCCTGAGTTTGGACTGCTCCTCGGTGACCTCGCGAGCGACGGTTACACGACCTCCAAGCACGTCATCATGTCCGGTGACGGCTCGAACGACCCTGCATTGCTTACGAGCACTTCACCCGCAACGGCCGCCAACGGCTCGTTCCTTAGTGAGTCCGCGACGGGCAAGGTGAGTTACTTCACTGGCAAGCTCGCGACCGAGTTCACCAAGTTGACGGGCGTGAAGGCCGCCGTGGCGATCTACGCGGCACAGTCATACGACGGTGCCAACGCGATCATCAAGGCGCTTGTCGCTGACAAGGCGACCTCGTCAATTGCGACGCTGCGCTCGGAGACGGTGGCCTCGCTGCACAACGTGTCCTTCACCGGTGTCACTGGTCCGATTGCTTTCCAGTCCGACGGCAACCTGAAGGTTGACAAGGGCTCGGTCCAAATTTCCGAAGTGAAGAAGGGGAAGATCAAGCTGCTTACGAGCGTAGGCTGATCGTTCTCTGCGTTTAATTCGCACACCGGGGCCGGGGTTATCCCCGGCCCCGGTGTGGTTTCGCCTCAGTTAAGGACCACTACGTAATCATGGGATTTGCCCACTTTTGGCTCTCCGGTTTTGATCAAATACGAACAGGTTTTTGGGCCTACTTTGCGGTCGGCCTAGAAAACGGTTCGTTGTACGCAATGATCGCAGTTGGATACACCTTGGTCTACGGCGTGCTCGGGCTCATCAATTTCGCCCATGGTGAAGTCTTCATGTGTGGGGGTTTCGCCGCGGTCTTCTTGACCCACGGAATCCTTGGCGACAGCATCGCCAACGGATGGGAGTCCGTCTTTCTGATCCTCGCGGGGATCGCCATCGCGGGTTCCGTGAGCGCTCTGGTGGCGACTGGGGTGGAGCAGATCGCCTATAGGCCGTTGCGGCGAAGAAACGCCCCCAAGCTCGCCTATCTAATCAGTGCCATCGGCGCCTCGTATTTCTTGCAGACCCTCGCCGGGAAGGAATTCGGTTACGGCCAGAACGTCTTTCCCGCACAGGTCTTTCCCGCTGGTCAAACCATGTTCTTCATCGGCAAGACGCCCATCCACACGATCCAAGTGGTCTGTTTGGTGGTTGGGGTAATCATGTTTATCGCTGCTGACCGTATTGTCCGTTCCACCAAGCTGGGCCGCGGTATTCGCGCAGTCGCTCAGGACTCTGAGACGTCGGCGCTCATGGGCGTCAACATCGACCGGACCATCACACTCACGTTCATCATCGGGGGCTCGCTCGCCGGGGCCGCTGGTTTTCTCTACGCCCTCCAGAACGGGATCGTCCAGAGTTCGGGTACGGAACTGGGCATCTACGCCTTCACCGCGGCGGTACTCGGTGGCATCGGCAATCTTCGCGGTGCCGCGCTGGGTGGGCTCCTCATTGGTCTCTTTGGAAGCTTTTCGGTCCCGTTCGCCTTCGAAGGCAATATCTCCTGGACCGAGATCTACACCTTCATCATCCTCGTGCTCGTGTTGATCGTGCGTCCCACGGGCATCCTTGGTGAGAAGTCGGGCAGGACGGCGTGAACTTACTTACGCGATCCTCACTCAAGCGCCTGTTGGCCGTCCTGTTGATGTCTGCCCTCGTGACGTTGATGACCGGAGCGCCCGGTGGTTTTGGCGTGCCGGCCTACACCGGACTTCACGGTTCGTTCCTCGAGCGTGTTTCCTACTTCGGTCTTTTCGCTACCCAGCGTTGGTTCCTCTTCTTGACCCTCGGCGTCATCGCCTGGTTGCTCTCTACGTACTATCAGCGTCACTCGCTGACGATCCGCCGGCGCCTGGAGCCCGCGCTCGCCGCGCCCACCCGGGTGATGCAACGACGAACGAACCGGTGGGTGCTGATTGCCGTGGTCGTCGTGGTGACGTTGGTGCTGCCCAAGTTCGTGCATCAGCAGTTCTGGATGTACCTCATCGTCGAGCAGATCGGGGTCTGGATCCTGCTGGCCCTGGGACTCAACGTGGTGGTGGGTTTCGCTGGACTGCTCGACCTCGGCTTCGCCGCGTTCTACGCAATAGGCGCGTACGCCACGGCGTGGTTCACCGGCGTCCTGCCGACGCCGGCGCCCTTTAATCACCCGATTCCCACGCTCTGGTGCATCCCCATCGGGGTGGGCCTTGCCATGGTTTTCGGCATCATCCTGGGCATACCGACCCTGCGGTTGCGCGGCGACTATCTCGCCATCGTCACTCTGGGCTTCGCGTTGATCATCGACGACTTCGTCGGGACCCAAAGCGGCCTGACGGGAGGTGGTGAAGGATCGCTCACGGTGCCGAAGTTCGCGGTGAACGCGGGCCCCTTCCATTACACCTGGGGCATAAGTCCGACTCCTTATTATTATCTGTGCTTCCTCTTCGTCGTCATCTTCCTCGTGGCCTTCACCGCGCTCGAATACTCGCGGGTGGGAAGGGCATGGGTCGCGATTCGAGAGGACGAGGTCGCGGCCGAGTCCATTGGCATCAACCCGCTCAAGTACAAGGTCATGGCGTTCTCCGTGGGTGCGGCGAGCGGCGGTTTTGGCGGCGTGCTCACGGCGGGTCTCATCGGGAACATCAATCCAACGCTCTTCCAGTACCAGGTCTCGGTGAACGTACTGATCCTCGTGATCTTTGGCGGTATGGGCTCGATCTGGGGCGTCGCCATTGGTGCGATCATCGTGCAGTTCGTGACGAGCTATCTCGACAACTACCAGCCCTGGGGTTATCAACTCAACGACTTGTACATGTATATCGGTGCACTCTTGATCATCATGATGATCTTTCGCCCCGCGGGCATCTTGCCCTCTCGACGGCGACAACGTGAGATACGAGGCTACGAAGAAGACTACGAGGGTCACCTTGACGAGGTCCTCACCGGAGACGAGCTGTGAACGACGGCGACCTGTTGATCAATGTCGAGAACGTGACCCTTCGTTTCGGAGGAGTGGTGTCGTTGCGCGACGTCTCGTTAGCGATGCGTCGAGGGGAGATCCTCGCCGTCATTGGACCCAACGGTGCGGGAAAGACGTCGCTGTTCAACTCAATTACCGGCGTCTACCAACCTCAGGAAGGTACGATCACGTTCGCTTCGAACCGCGCGCCGTTGCTCAGTGTCATTGGCAAGAAGACCCATCGGATCGCCCAGGCGGGTGTTTCGAGGACTTTCCAAGCTTCCCGGCTCTTCAGCGCGCTCACGGTCTTTGAAAACGTCAAGATCGGGGCCGAGGATCACGGGGGTATTGGTCTCGCGGGCTCACTCGTGAAGGGACCGCGCACGCGTAAGGGGGAGCGTGCGTCGGACCGAGTGGCGGCCGAGCTACTCAATTTCGTTGACTTGTACCATGAGGCGAACACCATCGCCTCTCAACTTTCCTACGGAGCCCGCCGTCGTCTGGAGATTGCTCGCGCTCTCGCTACTGGACCCGAGGTGATTCTGCTCGACGAACCGGCGGCCGGGACCAACCCCTCGGAAAAGCTCGAACTGACGAGTCTGATCCGACGGGTTCGCGATGAGCGGGGCGTGAGCGTGCTACTTATCGAACACGACATGAAGCTCGTCATGGCGCTCGCCGAGCGTATCTACGTGCTCAACTTCGGCTCGATTATCGCCGAAGGCACCCCCGAAGAGATTCGCGTGAACCCGGCGGTCATCGACGCGTACCTCGGCACCGCGACCGAAGAGACGAGCGCCTGATGCTGAAAGTCACCGACGCGACCGTGCGCTACGGCGTCATTGAAGCGCTTCACGCGATTTCCTTCAATATTGAACAGGGAGAGATTGTCACCCTCCTTGGGGCCAATGGCGCGGGCAAGTCCACCACCTTGCGCATGCTCTCGGGGTTGCACGCGCCGTCGAGCGGTTCGATTTTCTTCGAGGATCGTGACGTCACCAACGTGAAGGCGCACGAATTCTCGTCATTCGGCGTCAGCCACGTGCCCGAGGGACGTCGAATCTTTGGACGGATGACGGTAGAGGAAAACCTTGAAATGGGAGCCTTTCAGCGACGTGGTTCGCTCACCGCGGACATCGAAGAGATCTACGAGATGTTTCCTATCTTAAAAGATCGCCGGAAGCAGCCAGGTGCGAATCTCTCGGGCGGCGAGCAACAGATGTTGGCCATTGGCCGGGCCCTGATGTCCAAGCCCCGGCTCTTGTTACTCGACGAACCGTCAATGGGTCTCGCGCCCAAGATCATCCAACAGATCTTCAGCATCATCGGTCAGATCCGCGACCAAGGTACCACGGTGTTCGTGGTGGAGCAGAACGCCCAGCAGGCGCTTCGACTGGCCGATCGTGGCTACGTCATGGAAAACGGCCGCATCGTCTTCGGTGACTCGGCGGCCAATCTGCTCGTTGACCCGCGCGTTCGTGCGGTGTACCTCGGTGAGTCCGTCGAGAGCTGACGACGTCGATTTCGATTGATCCAGGTTGGCATTCTGGCGACGTTGAAATCCTTAGGTTTCATCTGATCGTGAGTTGTGCGTGGGACTTCACGAGCGCGGATCCCAGCGAAGTAATCTGATGCGGTGAACCAGGAACGCAGATTTGACACTGCCAAGACTATGAATGGGAACACAGCTGATTCTTTGGTGGAAGAGTGATGGAGTCGGAACTCCTTTCCTCGCTCTTAGCCGAAGAAGAGCGACTCGTGTTCCCTTCTTTTGACTATCAGGTCGGATGGGATCTTGGCAGCGCCCTGCGAGCGGCGGCCCTCCGCGAAAACCTCCCCGTCGCGATACTGATCCGTCGCAATGGTCAAAGGATCTTTCACACGGCACTTCCCGGCTCGTCGGCGGATAATGACGCCTGGCTCGAAAGGAAGTCGGCGGTGGTTGACCGGTTCGGACACTCTTCCTTCTACGTCGGATGCCGCGCGCGCGCCGAAGGTGACGTCGACTTCAATGTGAGTTCTCGACTGGATCCAGAGAAGTTCGCTGCACACGGTGGCGCTTTCCCGTTGCGAGTAATGGGGAGTGGATGTATTGGAACCATTGCGGTCTCGGGACTACCCCAGGTGGATGATCACCGCTTTGTTGTTGAGCAGCTCGCCCTCTTCTTAGGCTGCTAATTCAGGTCAAATTCACCTTAGGGAGTGAGCGCTCGATCACACAGCGGTGAGGGCGATGTCTAGGGTGAATTTCCTTGGAATGTCTCGAGTAGCGGGGCGGCTCTAAGGAGTGCGAAGAGCACCTTCAACGGCGGCGGCCACCGTGGTGACGACATTCGCGTTGAACACCGTGGGCACGATGTATTCGGGAGAGAGTTCGCTGTCCTTTACCATTCCGGCGATGGCCCGGCCCGCGACGATCTCGACCTCTTCGGTGACGCGGCGCGCACCGACGTCCAGTAGCCCACGAAAGATTCCCGGAAATGCGAGGACATTGTTTATCTGATTGGGCTCGTCGCTTCGTCCCGAAGCGACGATTGCCGCGTAGCGGCGGGCGAGCGCAAGGTCAACTTCGGGATCAGGATTCGCGAGGGCGAACACGATCGAGTCCTTCGCCATGAGTTTTAGATGTTCTTCAGTCACGAGGTTCGACCCGGAGACGCCAATGAGTACGTCCGCGCCGGCCATTGCGTCGGCGAGCGTTCCCGATCGCTTCTGGGAGTTCGTGTTCGCGGCGAGCCACTGTCGAGCGCTATCGAGGCGAGTATCTCCCTCTACAAGGATGCCATTGTGATTGATCCCGACGATGTCGCCCACTCCTTCCGCGAGAAGTAGTTTGCTGATCGCCACACCAGCAGCGCCAACGCCAAGGACGACGACGTGGATATCCTTGAGTTCTTTTCCAACGACACGTAGGGCGTTCAAGAGTGCTGCATAGACGACGGTCGAAGTGCCGTGTTGATCGTCGTGAAAGACGGGTATGTCCAAGAGTTCGCGAAGACGCGACTCGACCTCGAAGCACCGCGGTGCCGAGATGTCCTCGAGATTGATGCCGCCGTATACCGGAGCGATGCATTCCACTATTCGCACGATCTCGTCGACGTCCTGTGTTGCGAGACACACGGGCCATGCGTCGATTCCCGCGAATCGCTTGAAGAGAAGGGCCTTACCTTCCATCACGGGAAGGGCCGCCTCGGGTCCGATGTTGCCTAGTCCGAGCACCGCTGAGCCGTCGGTCACGACCGCCACGGAGTTTCGCTTGATGGTGAGGTTTCTCGCCAACGTGGGATCCTTCGCGATGGCCATAGAGATACGAGCCACGCCCGGTGTGTAGGCCATGGAAAGATCGTCGCGGGTTTTCAGCGAGATTTTTGGTTCGACTGATATGACGCCTCCGAGGTGCAGCAGGAACGTGCGGTCGCTGATTGCTTGAACGTTCGCACCCTCGACGGCGTCGACAGCAGCCTTCAAGAGCTCCGCGTGCCCGTCATCAATTGCGTTGCACGTGATATCGACCACCATGCGTTTGGCACTGGGTTCTACGACGTCAAGCGCCGTGACCGCACCGCCGGCGTCGCTCACGGCGGTGGCGACTGAACCAATGAGTGTCGCGTTATCCACCGCTACTCTCATCGTCACCGAATAAGAGGCACTTGGGTTGGCTTTCGTCATGACAACTCCCCGATGAGTCATTTATCACTGTTGCCACCTGGCTATGACAGCGGTTGATCACAGGTGGTGAAGACCAACACGTTCGAAATGTAACAGATTGCTGCTAAATCACTGGTGCCAGGGGATAGGGTCATATGTCTATTTGTGACGAACAAGGCTTGCAAACCGAGGCACCAGCCCAAGTCGCGAGTGAAGATTCAGTGCTTCGCCTTGGTTCTGGGTGAAGTGAACCTACCTACGTATGGTGAGGTTCACCACCCTAAATTGTCCTCTGGAATGATTTCAAGGATCCGGAGGTTGTCGAACTCTCGAATTTCGCCCGCGAACCGTGGTGAGGTTGGCGGCGGGTTCGTTCTGGGCAGAGACCGAGAAGTCGGCGTGCTCGTCAGTCCTTTGGTGGTTTCTCCGATGATGCGCCATGCTTCTTACCCGTTCGCCAGGGACTTGCGTTTAAGTGGTTGAAGGTCGCATCGCGCACTCCGGTGGTCACCCGAGCGAGCAGTTCGTCGCATTGTTCTTCTCGAGAGGCCCCGCTGAGTGGTGTGAGGACCATGACGCCATGGAAACTGTTGGCAGTACCGCAAGTAGGATTCGGACGTGAGGAGAGCTCTGGTTCTGAGTGGGCTCGTGGTGCTTGCAATCGGTTTAGGAGCCGGGGCGACGCCGGTTTCTGCGACCACCCTGGGCAAGGTCGTCATCGCTGACGCGATGGTGACTGCGGCCCCCGCGAATGGGGAGTCCGCAGTCATCTTGACCATCACCAATGATCGCAGTGGGCCAATCTCGCTTACCGCGGTATCTTCTCCCGTGTCTGGAACGTCCATGCTCTACTTCGACAAAAACATGTGCAAGGGCAACCACGCTATGAGGTGGTTGGGGAATATCCTCATTCAGCCCGGTCGTGTTCAGAGCTTGGCCCTGAAGCAACAAGGGGTCATGCTCAGTTCGCTGCACTCGGCATTGATAAAGGGTTCTTTCGTCCATCTTGTGGTGAACTGGAGTGACTTTCAAACGGCGCACTCCGTCTCCATCAGAGCCAAGGTAATTGCCCCACCCAAGGGATTGCACTTTCACTTCACGGCGATGAACATGAATATGTAGCGGCGACCTTGGCCCTCTGAAGATACCGCTTGAGGATTGTGTAGTTCAATTGGTCCAAGCGGATTCTCCTGATTGGCGTCGGCTTGGTCAGTGCCTAGAACGAAACTTCCGCTAGGGTCGAGAGGCATCTCGCTGTGCGTCCAACGAAAGCCGTCAACGTCGGTCCAGTTGACGTGATGGCGCGAAGAGGAAGGCTCACCATGAAAATAGGCATCATTGGCGCGGGCAATATCGGTGGGACCCTGACTCGCCGCTTCACGGCGCTCGGCTACGAAGTCGCAGTCGCCAATTCACGCGGACCAGAGACACTAGGCGAACTCGCCGAAGAGACGGGTGCGAGCCCCGTGTCGGTAGCAGAGGCGGCGCTGGACGCTGACGTCGTCGTCATCACCATTCCCGCGAGCAAGGTACCGAACCTGCCGGTTGGGTTTCTTGACGGGGCCGCCAAGGACGTCGTCGTGATCGACACCTGCAACTACTACCCCCAGCAGCGCGACGGACGAATCGCCGAGATCGAAGATGGCATGACCGAGAGCCGTTGGGTGGCGAATCAAATCGGTTTTCCAGTCGTCAAGGTATTCAATGGCATCCGTGCGTTGCATCTGCTCTCGCTCGGCAAGCCCGAAGGCGCGCCACACCGCATTGCCTTGCCCGTGGCGGGCGACGACGAGCGGGCCAAGCACGTGGTGATGAATTTGGTGAACCAATTGGGCTTTGACCCGGTGGACGCGGGGGGCTTAGACGATTCTTGGCGCCAAGAGCCAGGCAGTCCGGTCTATGGACGTGACTACGACGCCGACGGTGTTCGACTGGCACTCACTGAGGCGTTGCACGTTCGTAGCCCCGAATGGCGCGCCTAAGTCTTTCTTCGCGCCGTCGTAGGTGGCCCTCGCCGGGCCGGTAGTCTCGTACGACCACCTCCCAAGGAGCTCGCATGATTCTTGACCTTTTTCGACTTGACGGCAAAGTCGCCATTCTTACTGGTGCCGGGCGCGGTATCGGCGCCGCGAGCGCGATCGCACTGGCCGAGTGCGGAGCGAACGTCGTCATCGCCTCGCGCACCCAAGCTGACCTCGACGAGGTCGCAGCCAAAGTCGCCAAAACCGGCCAGCGAGCCGTCACCGTCGCGGGCGACCTCGCGGACCTGGACGTGATGCGCTCACTGGTCACGCGGGCTCGAGAGGAATTCGGCCGCCTCGACGTGGTGGTGAACAACGTCGGGGGCGCGATCCCACTTCCGTTCTTTGACACGAGTCCCGAGTACCTCGAAGAGGCGTTCCACTTCAACGTGACCACGGCGCACGCGCTCAATCTCGTGGCCGTGCCGCTGATGCTCGAGAACGGTGGCGGGTCGATTGTGAACATTTCCTCAGTGATGGGCAGGGTCGCCGGCCGTGGTTACTCGGCCTACGGCGCGACCAAGGCCGCCCTCTCGCATTACACCCGACTGGTGTCCAAGGACCTCGCGCCGCGCATTCGGGTGAACGCGATCGCCGCGGGTTCGACCGCGACGTCGGCCTTGGAGATCGTGACCTCGACGCCCGAGTTGAAGTCCATGATGGAAGGTCTGACGCCGCTGCACCGCATTGCCGATCCCGAGGAGATCGCGGCGGGGGTGCTGTACTTGGCGTCAGACGCCGGGGCCTTTCTCACCGGCAAGGTTCTCGAGATAGACGGGGGGACCGATATCCCCAGTCTTGACTTCGCGCTGCCTGATCTGTAGGGCTGTCACCAGCGTTTCTTAGGCGCGCGAACTAGCATCTCAGTGACGTCACGATCTCGCAAAATGGAGCGTTTCATGGCCCTTCGACGTACCTTGTACCGCTACTACGAGCATCGTCTAGAGAGCTCATTACCCGCGGATCGGCTGCCCCAGCACATCGGGGTCATCTTGGACGGTCACCGACGCTTTGCCCGCGAGGCGACTGACGGGGAGTACCGCGCGAGTTACGAAGCGGGAATGGCCAAGCTCGAGGAGTTGATCTCGTGGTGTGCGGACCTGAGAATCGGTGCGGTGACCGCGTGGGTGCTCTCGACCGAGAACCTTCGTCGACCAGCGACCGAACTCGAACCCTACTTCGAAGTGCTCACCGAGCTCTTTAACCGCATGCCCAAGCTCGCCGAACGGCTCCACTTCACGCTCACGGTGAGTGGCAGCCTTGACTTGCTGCCGCCGACGCTCGTCGTGGCGGCCAAACAGGCGGTCGATCTGGTCGCCCAACTGGGTGAGACCCAGATGAACGTCAACATCGCCCTTTGCTACGGCGGTCGCCAGGAGGTCGTCGACGCGTGTCGCTCGCTCGTCGCTGACCTGCTCGCCGAGGGCGTGGCGCCCGAGAATCTTGCCGAATCAATCGACGCAAAGGGCCTCGCGGGCAACCTCTACGCGGCCGACCTGCCCGACACGGATCTCGTGATTCGAACGAGCGGTGAGTCTCGACTTTCGGGATTTCTCCTTTGGCAATCCGCGTTCGCCGAGTTCGCTTTCGTGGACCCCTACTGGCCGGCCTTTCGCAAGGTCGACCTGTTGCGAGCCCTACGTGATTTCACGCGACGTGACCGGCGCTTCGGCGCCTAGTTGGCTAGTTTGTGACCTTTGACCCTAACGATGATTCGCCAGGATATCTACCCTGACAAATAGGAGCGCTGACGTTGGCGCAGAGTGAGCCTCGGGCACTCCGGAATGGAGGCGGCACTGATGGTTTCCAAGAATCAATTGCAGGAACTCGACGTTCCGTTTTTCAATAATCTCACTTGGCCGGCGTGGCCGCGCTTTGACGAAATGTTTCGTGACGTCGACTGGCGTCGGCCCTTTCGCATTGAGGAATGCCACGAAGACAATGAAATGGTGATCCGCGCCGAGCTGCCCGGGGTGGACCCCGACAAGGACGTGCAGATCGAGATAGTTGACGGTCAACTCATGATTACGGCCCAGAAGTCAGAGTCGCACGAGAAGAGCGATCGTCACGTTCATCACAGTGAATTCCGTTACGGATCAATGACCAGAAGCGTTGCGATGCCCAAGGGTGTCGACGAGTCGAAGATCTCGGCGACCTACAAGGACGGTGTCCTAGAAGTCCGGGTCGCGATGCCTGAATCGTCCGTAATGGATGAAGGTCACCGAGTGCCGATTAAGAGGGTGTAGTCGGCACTCGGTGAGCATTAGTCCGAGGTGGACCGAGCGGACTGTGCAGGGTGTGTCTCGATACGCACCCTGCATCAGTTTGCAGCCGGTCGCTACCCGAGATCCTTGACGGGGACGTTGGGTTTCTGCTGGAGTAGGCGGATGCACGAAACCGCAGACGACCTGATCGACCTCCAGAACCTGCTCGACGAGAGCGACGCGCTCGCGGGACAGCACTGCGTGAGGTCATCACGCGAGCGGCGCCTCAGTGCGCGCGAAACGTGCGAACGATTGCCCGGTATGCGCCTCTCGGCGCTCGCAACGCTGAGTCGTGACGGGCGACCGTTCGTAGGACCGGTCGACGGCGTGTTCTTTCGCGGTTCATTTCATTTCAGTTCGTCGAACGATTCGTTGCGCGTGCGCCACATCCGCGAGCGACCCTTCGTAAGTGCCACCCATCTGCCAGGGGAAGACTTCGCGGTCACCGTACACGCCAGTGCGCTCGTGCTTGACGCCACCGACCAACAGCACTCGCTGCTGCGTGAGACGCTGCGCGAGATCTACGTGCCGGCCTAGGGCGCCCGATGGGACGAGTTTCTCGAATCAAGCGTCTTGATGAAGATTCGGGCCAGTCGAATGTTCACGTTCCACCTCGCCCAAGAAGTCATCATCGGTCCTTGGCGGCGCGCTTGGCTTCCTTGACCTGTTGGCGGATCTCCTCGCGCAACTCTTGCTTCGCTTGGTGGACCTCGCGCTTGAGCTGCTGGGACTGATCTCGAATGTCTTGGACGTTACGGCGTGCGCTGGCCCGGTAACCCGGCGTGCTCGCGTGCTTTTCCTTGGACTGAAAAGAGACGTCGGTCGTCACTTGCAACCAAGCGGCTTTGGCCTCTTTGAGGGCTCGGATGACCTGTTTACGCGCTTCGTTGGATGCGTCGGCGGCGACGCGCAGTTGATCGCGCGAGTCAGTGCCCTGGACGGTCATGGCAAAGGACCAGAGGCCCGTGTCGATGAGGCGTCCCGCCCGCTCCACTTCGCTGAGGACCAGTTTCTCGAACTGGTCCGGGGAGGTGTCAGCGTTGCCGTATTTCACGGTGGCGCGATAGTAGAAGCGCCAGAGCCCGAGCAAGGCGTCGGCCGCGATTTGGGGCTCGGGGTCTTCGGGATCGACACCCGCACGAGTGGCCATCGCGCGCGCGACGACCTGAGCGAGCCGTTCGGTCATGTCGAACTGCGCGGCGCGCAGTGACGGCGTGTCATTGACCATTTCGGTGAAGGCTCGAATGGGGGACATGTCAGACATGTTGGCGCCTCGCACGTAGGCGACAAGTTGGCGGACTTGCTCGGCGATCATGGCCTTGGTCGCTTCGACGGGTGAAGTTCGTTCGGCCCCGGGCCCGAACGAGCGTTCAATGCTCTCGGTGATCTCGTCTTCGCGGTCGAGGACCAGGGATTCTTTGGTGGGGAAGTAGTTGTAGATCGTTTTCTCCGAGACGCCGCAAGCGGCGGCGATTTCGGTGATCTTGACGTTGTCAAAGCCGCGTTGGACGAACATCATCGTCGCGGTGCCCGAAATCATCGAGCGGGTGAGACGCTTCTTGCGTTCCCGCAATCCTTCGTCCACGAGCCCCGGGTCGGCTTCGTCGCTCACGGAAGGTCGCCACTCGCCGACGCCGGGGCCATCAACCAGGTCTTCTTCCATAGCTCCATTATACAACGTTTACCCAGATTATTCTAGTTGCTAAATCTTTCTAGTGACTATATACTTGTCGCATGACCAATCACCAGACCACCACCGACGAACCGGTCGTTATCACCGAAGGCCTCACGAAGCACTTCGGCGACTTCGTGGCCGTCGCCGATTTCGACCTTCAAGTAAAGGAAGGCTCGGTCGTGTCCCTGCTCGGTCCCAACGGAGCCGGCAAGACCACGATCGTGCGCATGCTCGCTACCCTGAGCGAACCCACGAGCGGCACCGCGCGCGTCTGCGGATACGACGTCGTGCGCGACGCGGACAAGGTGCGAAGCGTGCTGTCGCTCACGGGCCAGTTCGCCGCACTCGAGGACAATCTCACCGCCCAGGAGAACCTGCTGCTCATGGCGCGACTTCGCGGGTACTCGAAGGCTTCGAGCCAACGAATCGTCGAGGGCCTGATCGACCGCTTCGACATTGGCGAGTTCCGCGAGAAACTGATCAAGTCGGTATCGGGTGGGCAGCGACGTCGCGTGGACCTCGCGGCGAGTCTGGTCGTCCAGCCCAGGATCCTCATCCTCGACGAGCCCACCACGGGTCTGGACCCGCGCAGTCGCCAAGTCGTCTGGTCGACGATCCGTGAACTCGTGGGAAGCGGCGTGACCTTGTTCCTGACGACCCAGTACCTCGAAGAGGCCGACGCGCTCGCTGACCACATTGTCCTGATCGACCACGGCCGCGCCACGGCGGCGGGCACCTCCAACGACCTCAAAGCCCTCATTGGCGACCAGCGCGTCGACGTCACCGCGGCCGACATTTCCAATCTGGACACCCTGGTCGCGGTGCTCGGAGGCATGTTCGAACTCAACGTCGACCGTGACCGGCGCATGGTCTCGGTACCCGCACCCCACGAACTGAGCGACCTGGCGGCGGTCACGGCGGCGCTCGAGAACAGCCGCGTGGCGATCGACGAGATCGCCCTTCGCCGCCCCACGCTCGACGACGCGTTCCTCGCCCTCACCGGCCAGACGCTCACGAGTGACCAGGAAAACAACCCAGAAGAGGTGGTCCGATGACCATGACCATTGACAGCATGACTCGCCCGGGCGACGAGGTCCTACCGCCGCGCCCCGGCAAGGTGACCCGATTCTTTCGAGAGACCTTGCTCCTGATCGGGCGGGGTCTTCGCACGATCCCGCGAGTGCCGTCGCGTCTGAGCGACGTCACCATCCAGCCAATCGTCTTTACGCTGCTGTTCCTCTACGTCTTTGGCTCGGCGATCCACATTCACGGTATTGCCTACCAGAACTACCTCCTGCCAGGACTGCTCGGCCAAAGCATGGCTTTTGGCGTCATCGGGGCGGGCGTAGCGACGGCGACGGACTTCAACACCGGGGTCATCGACCGCTTCCGGTCCTTGCCGGTGACGCGTCTCGCGGTCATCTCGTCACAAGTGATTGGTCAGGTCCTCGAGCAGATCCTGGGCATCGTGATCGTGGTGGTGGTGGGTCTTTCACTCGGGTGGCGCCCGCACATGAGCCCCTGGGGCGTGATCGAAGTCGTCGCCTTGATGTTGCTCGGGCTCTTCGCCTTCACCTGGTTCGGGGTGTTGATGGGCATGATCGTCAAAAGCTCGGACGCAATGCAGGGCATTGGCTTTGCGATTGTCTTTCCCCTCTCGTTTCTCGCCGGTACCTTCGTGCCGATCCAGACCATGAAACTGGTGCCGCGCACCATTGGAGAATGGGATCCACTCTCAGCCCTCGTCGCCGCCGTGCGACAGGTCACCCAGGGCACGCAATCGAGTGGTTCATGGCAACTCGTGCATCCTGTTATCTCGATGGTGGGGTGGTGCGTGCTCGTGATGGCGATCTGTGTGCCCCTCGCCCTGCGGCGATTCGCCAACGCCAACTAACCAGTCACCACGCAAGAAAGGGAGTGCCCCAGGGCACTCCCTTTCTCAAAACGGTCGAGCTTACGAAGGCTGACCGGGCTTGGCGGGCGGCGGGCCGAGCGTGGTGAGCGCGTCAGCGTGAGCCGTCATTGCTAGTCCGACCGCGGTCAGGAGAGCTCCACGATCCGCCATGCGCTGGTCAGTCGTGGTGGCCGCCGCGAACGCCGTCGCGAAGGTCGACTGCGCGGAAACCACCGCTGCGCGGTAGGCCTCGTTAAAGCCCTGGAAGGCAGTTACCCAGGCCGTGCCGTTGTAACCGGCCGGTGGGGTGGGCGGGTTGCCCGCCGCGGTGATGTCGCTCACTCGCAGTTCGAGCGCCGCGACGAGTGAAGCGTCGAAGGTCGCTCGTGCGGCCTGACGTTCGACCTTAGTCGTGGCGACCGCGAGGGCTGCTTGGTAGGTCGCGCGAGCGCTCTGGACCGACGTGTGGTACGTGGCGTTGATGCCCTGGAGGCCTTGTACGTAGGTCTTCCACTGTGCCTTGAACAACGTCCAGGCAGTCGTCGTAACCGTTGTGTGGGCGATTGTCGAGTTGTGCGCGTAGGGCGAAGCGTAGGCAACAGCGGGAACACTAACCCCGAGACCGGCCACCATGGCCAGAGCGGTGATGGACTTGATAGTGATGTGCTTCATCTGTTCTCCTTTCACAGGAACGCTCCTAATGGTAGGAACGCACTTTGTGAGTACGTTGTGAAACACCTGTTCGCGACGTGAGACCTTTCGGAGAAGTTCCTTAGAGCGCGGCTGCTGCGCTCGGGTGAGAGCTGGGTTGATCGTTACACCTCGTCGCGCGTCGGACTAAGAGTCAAGGAACGTCTTCACTTGTTCGGCCGCCGACGTCGCCCCATCGGGATGAGGACGTCGAGATCTTTGACTTACCTTCTGTCGGTCTCAACCTCTTCGACGGTCAACTCGGCCGCGGGATCCGCCTCGAGTCGTTCGTCGGGGATGGGCGTGCCGCTTCGCACCGACAGACCGTACGTGCCCGCGGCGAGCCGACTCTCGGCGCGCTCCACGGCCGCCAGACGAATTCGAAGACTCGCCGCGATGGCGTTGTTCTCCTCTTCGGAGGTGAACGGTTCGGCGGAGTCGGCGATGTCGCCCTGTTCGTTCGCGCCTTCGCGCTCGACGATGCCGACGTCCGTCGAGTGAAGAAGGAGCGCCTCGAGTCGACGACGTTCTTCGGCGAGTAACGTCTCGGCCCTTCGTTGGTCCATAATTACTCCCGGTTGGTGGTCCCTATCCCAATGCTAAGCCCGGACGGTTGGTCTGGGGCGTCCGAGGGCAAGCGTCCGGGTCTCACCATAATTTGGACAGCCGGCCCTCGACCAGCGCTGGACCCGCGATGGGCGCCAGGGCGGTCAGTTTCGCTGCTTCGATACGAGGGGACGTATGGAGCTGCTCTTCGAGGGTCTGGCGCACGGCGTCACTCAAGAAGCGCGAAGGTTGAGCCCAGGAGTGCTCGTCACGAACCCGGTGGTGATGGTAACGAAGGGGCACGTACACGTCGAGGTGGCGCCGAGCTCGCGTGACCGCGACGTAGAAAAGTCGCCGTTCCTCTTCGAGACCTTCTGGGGAACCGAGGGCCATGTCCGAAGGAAAGTTGCCGTCAGCAGCGTGAATGAGGTGCACGGCGTCGAATTCGAGTCCCTTGGCCGAGTGCACGGTCGACAGCACGAGCCAGTCCTCGTCGACCATTGGCGGACCCGCGAAGTCGCCGGTGGACGTGGGGGCTTCGAGGACCTGCTCTGCGGCGACGTCACTGAGCCGGGTCGTGTCGCCACACGCGAGTACGAGGGCTCCGAGGTCCTCGAGCCGCGCGACGGCGTCTTCGTAGGAGGCGACGATGAAGGGCGCGATCGCATCACAGATGCGCTGGGCGTGCGTCATGGGGGATTCGTGCGCGCGTGGGGTCAGTGCGTCGATCAGTCGGGTCGAACCATCTCGGGTGTCGAGCGGCACGTGATCGAGCGCTTCTGGCCAGCGCCCTTGGATGTCCTCAAACGACAGGGGTAGCGATTTGTCGCCGTCGCGCAATGCGTCGATCGCGCGACGCGCTCTCGCAGGACCGACGCCCGGCATCAACTGGAGCAAACGGAACCACGCCATCTCGTCGCGCGGGTTATCAGCGAGACGAAAGGCCGCGAGCAGATCCTTCACGTGAGCCGCCTCGAGGTAGCGCAGGCCCCCGTACTTGATGAAGGGTATGCGTCGTCGCGAGAGTTCGATTTCGAGGTCGGCGCTGTGGTGTGACGCGCGAAAGAGGACCGCCTGGTTCTGCAGAGCGACACCTTCCTCGTAGAGCTCGAGGACGCGGTCCGCGACCACCTCGGATTGGTGACGTTCATCGGCGCAGTGCACCAGGCGCGGAGCGCTCGCACCGAGTACCGGCTTGTCCTCGCGCAGGGTGGCGCAGAACCCTTCGGGAGCATCGGCGCCGAGCGCGTTGGCGACCTTGAGAATCGCCCCAGAGGAGCGGTAGTTGACGTTCAAGGTGATCGTCACGAGCCCCGCGAAGTAGTCCTGGGCGTCGAGCAGAAAGCGTGGTGAGGCCCCGCGAAAGCCGTAGATCGCCTGGGCGTCGTCGCCCACCATAGTGAGACGCGAGTCGCAACGGCGTAGGCCCATCAGGATGTCTAATTGCAATTTATTCACGTCCTGGAATTCGTCGACGAGGACGTGATCAAAGACGGCCCCCAATTTCTTCCCTACGGTCTCGTCTTCGACAGCCGCTCGCCAGTAGAGCAGGAGATCGTCGAAATCTAAAAGACCGAGAGCGCGCTTTCGCGCGACGAACGCCGAGAAGATATGGCCGACCTGATCGCGGCGGTCCGCGCACCAAGGAGTGTGCTCAGCCATGATGTCACTCAACGCTTCGCCAGTATTCACTGTTCGCGAATAGAGAGCCGCCAACGTGTTCTTCTTGGGTAGCCGGCGTTCATTGCTCACGATGCCAAGGTCGCTTCGCACGAGGTCCAGGAGGTCTGCGGCGTCGCTCTGGTCGAGCACTCCGAAACAATCACTCAGTCCGACGACCGTGTGGTGTCGCCGAAGTGTGTGGTGGGCAACCGAGTGAAAGGTACCGCCCGAAACGCGATGAACATGAGCGTTGGCACGAATTGCGTGGACCCGATTGAGAATTTCGCGGGCCGAACGCCGGGTGAAGGTGAGCAACAGAATACGTTCGGGATCGATGCCCGAGTCGAGCAGGTACTCGACTCGGGCGGTCAGGGTTGTGGTCTTGCCGGTGCCCGGTCCCGCGATCACGCGCAGCGGCTGGTCACCGAATGAGGCGGCTTCGCGCTGACGATCGTTGAGGTCGGTACGAGCTGCGAACATAGTGCGAACCTACTGAGCCTGTGTGACATTCATGTTGGACACGAAGATCTGTGCACCAGTTAAGTTTCGGCGTTTCGACTAGACAAAGTCACGGCCATTGGTACCAAATTCCAGAAGTACTGATGCCGACTCGAGTCCCGGGATACCTAATCCACCGGCCAACGAAAGCCGTCGAGTATCAAACGCGTGAGTTCCCCCGCCGGCACGGGCTTTGACAGCAGGTAGCCCTGAGCACGCTGGCACGATAGTTCCTTCAGCAAGGTCATTTGCTCTCGGGTCTCCACTCCTTCGGCCGTCACTTCGAGCTTCAGCGCAGCGGACATCGCAATGATGGCGGCGACGAGCGCCGAATCGTGCGAATCGCTACCCAGTCCGTCGACGAAGGCTCGATCGATCTTGACCGCGTCAAAGGGGAACAATTTCAGGTAACTGAGCGAGGAGTAGCCCGTCCCGAAGTCGTCGATCACGAGGCGCACGCCGAGATCCTTGAGCGCCATGAGTATCTTCGCGCAGTGGTCAATGTCCTCCATCAGGATGCTCTCGGTAAGTTCGAGGGAAAGGTCTGTCGGGCAAGCCCCAGACTTGGAGATCGCGCCCTGCACCATGGCGATGACCTCGGAACTGAGGACTTGTCGAACGGAGAGATTGACGGCCATGGTCATATCGGGCTTGGTGTTCTGCCAGGCCACCAATTGCGCGCACGCCTCATCTAAGACCCACGCGCCAATGGGGATGATGAGTCCAGAATGCTCGGCGAGCGGTACGAAATCGTTCGGGTTTACGAGCACTCCGCTTGGATGCTCCCAGCGCAGCAGCGCTTCAGCCGATACCAGTTCTCCCGTCCAGATATTGACCACCGGCTGGTAGTACACCGTGAACTCGTGGCGCGAGAGGGCCAGGGCGAGCGCCGAGGTAGTGGCCAGTCGCTGCTCCACCTTGTTGTGGAGGATCTCATCGTAGAGCGCGATACTTCCTGGCCCTTGTCCCTTGGCCCGATACATCGCGAAGTCGGCGGTTTGGAGCATGGTTTCGGGTGTTGAATTTGCGTCTGACGCGGTGATCCCCATGCTGCCGGTTACTCGTACTTCACCGGCGCTGAGCTGAGCGGGTTGCTTAATCGCGTCAAGGATCCGATTACCTATGGCGTCAATCTCGGCGTCGCTCGCGCCCTCACAGACCACCACGAATTCGTCGCCGCCAAAGCGGGCGACCGTGTCTCCCGGGCGAATGGCGTCCCTGATCTGATGAGCGACGTGCACCAGCAGTTCGTCACCAGTCGAGTGGCCCAGCGAGTCGTTGATCTCCTTGAAGTTATCGATATCGAGGAACATGGCACTCACGTGTGTGCGGCCTCGCCTGGATCGCACAAGGCTCTGGCTCAGTCGATCGGTGAGCAGCGCGCGGTTGGGTAGTCCCGTGAGTTCATCGTGCATCGCCATGTGGGCGAGCTCGTCGGCCAATTCCTTGTTCTTCGTGATGTCGAGCAGGTGGGTGAAGAAGTAGAGGGGAGCTCCTTCGCTGTCGCGCACGATGCTGACGTGGGTCGCCGCCCACACCACAGAGCCATCGGGACGCAAGTAGCGCCGTTCGTCGGCGTAGGTCGAATCGCCATTGCGCACCTTCTGGTCAAGGATTGTCATGAGAGGAACATCATCGGGATGCGTGAAGTTGGCCCAGAGATGACCGACCAGCTCTTTCTCTGGGCGGCCGAGCAGTTCACAGACGGCCTGATTGATCCGTAGCGGCAGGCCCGTCAGGTCGACGATGGCCGTTCCTATTGCGGACTGTTCGAACCCAGCCTCGAAGCGCAGTTCGAGTCCGTGGCGCTCTCGCTCGAGTGCGATGCGCTCGGTCTCATCACTCAAGGTGCCGACCATCTTTATCGGTCTGGCGTGATCGTCGCACTGGACCTCGGCCCGAGCTTTGACGTTTCGTTCTTCGCCGTTGGCTCGTACTATGCGAAAGTCGATGTCGAACGCCTCGGCGCGCAGCGTTGCGCCCAACCAAGTTCGACTGACCGACTTCTTATCGTCGGGATGGGTCGACGCAATAATCAGTTCCTTGCTCGGCGTGAGGTCCGTCTCGATCCCAAGGATCGTGTACATCTCATTGGACCAGGTCATGGTGTCGTGCACGACGTCGTACTGCACACCCGCCACGTGAGCGATTCGCTGGGTCTCGATCAATTGGCGTTGGCTCTCGCGAAGCCTTAAGTGGGCGGCACGCTGTTCGGTGACGTCGTGGGCAATCCTGGAAACACCAATGATCCGTCCCCTCGCGTCCATCAAGGGCGAAACCGACATCTCGACTTCGATGGGCACATCGTTCTTCGTAAAATGGATGCCAGTGACGCGTTCGGGGATTCCGGTCGCAATGACTCGCTCGCGCGACGCCTTCGCCTTTGCGTAATCCTTGGCGGGTATGACGCTTGTGAGAGTATGACCAATCACATCGGTGGCTGATGTTCCAAAGAGTTTCTCAGCGGCGTCGTTCCAACTCGTGATGACGCCATCGAGGTCAGCTCCGAAGATGGCCTCGCCTGAACCCTGCACGATCGTGGCCAGAAGCAAACGCTGGTTCTCGGTATTGAGTTGATCCGTGACGTCTAGAACCACTACACCGATGCCAATGACCTCGTCGTCGATGCGGATGGGGTAGTAGTTGGCGATCCACTGGTGCGTGCGCAAAGGGTCGGTGTTCGAAGGTCCGATGACTTCCTTATTGAGCACCGGTGAGCCACCGCTGAGTATTCGACGGAAGGCGGGCTCGATCTGAGTCCACACGCCGGGCAGTGCCTCGGCGACGTGTTGACCAATTCGCTCACTCACCGTTGAGCGCGTGATGCGGGCCAACTCCTCGTTGATGAGCCGAACACGAAGGTCACGGTCTATAAAACCCACGCCCACGGGTGCGTCGTCTAGGACCATCTTCAGCAGGGCCGTCGCCTCACGTTCATTACGAGTGGCCGCCCGTGCGAGCTCCTCGTGCACTACCGATTCTTCAATGTCAACCGCAGTCAAGATCCAGCTCTGAGAATGACCGAGGGCATCGCCGAAAGGACGGGCCTTTACTTCATGCCAGCGATAAGAGCCGTCACGGCTGCGCAGACGATACCGACTGGAAAACAATGTCGAGTCACGGATTGTTGCTCTCCATTCCTTTCTTACTCGTTTGACGTCGTCGGGATGCGCGAACGACAACCAGTCCCACGCTTCGTCCTCGCTCGGGGAGAGGCCCGTATAGTTCTCTCCCTGGCTATTGAGTAACTGACTCTGCCCTCGAGATGAAGACGTCCAGACGATGACCGGTACGGAGTCCCAGATTCTTCGAAGCTCAACGTCGCTAACGTCTATACCTCTCGATGGGGCGTTGGCCTTCATGCTGACCAACTCACGTAGAAGTTGCTCGCCCGCGTTGCTCGAGGTGCTCGCAAAAAAGGCGCATGGCTCAAGTCCGTCTTGGCGTCATCTCGCTTGATGCAATCACCACGAGTGAAAGTGGACCGTGCCGTCACGAGATATCAGGTACCTTCATTCTCAGCGCCGCCGGTTGTATCGGCAGGGGAGTACTTGGCCAGAACTTGACGAGCGATCTCAAAGTGCGACAACTTCGGCGGAGGTACGCCCGGATTGACGTCGTCAAGGCCAAGTCCCGCATAATTCTCTGGCTCAGAGGGAGCACTGGCGCTGGGATCGGTGCCCGTGACGTTGGGCTCGGGCAACGAGTCGATCCCACCTTCGGCCGCCGGTTTCGATGAATTCATCGCGCTGCCCCATTCTTGGATGGTCACCGAGGTCTGGAGCGACGTACTTGCGATATTGAATTCGGCACCACCCGTTGTGATGCTCAATTGCTAAGTAAATTCTACACCTGATATCTAAATAATCATACGAAAGTCTCGGTTCAGACTCGCGCGCAGAGAAAGGATGCCATTTTGTAGTGAATGGCTGAATTATGCGCCCACTACTGACGCAGGGATGGTCGAGGAAAATGGCTTGATCGGCAGAAAGTCTCATTGCGTGCCGCAGTAGCTTAGGACGACGTTTGTTTTACCGGGTCATTTGGGAATTCTCGGTCCTACGCCCGCGATGCAGTCGACGCTAGCTTCCATCGTTCATTTGCACTACTTCGGTCGAGGACAAATTGCTTACGCTAAAAGGCCCACTTGCACGATGAACCGATATCCAGACATGCGTACCTTGACTGAGTATGGACATAAATAACCGTAAGTCAGCAATTCAGGGTCCCTTCCAAATCGAGACCCCGGCGTCGATCGGCGACGCAATCCGGCGTTACCGGGCCCAAGCCGGACTCACCCAGGAGCAATTATCGCGTCGTACGGGTATTCGTCGGGTGTACCTCTCAGAGATGGAGAGCGGTAAAGACACCGAGCAGATCAAGCGACTCTTGACGGTGCTGCACGAACTCGGTGTATCGGTGTCGTTCGAGAAAATCCAATGGCCACTCGACAGATTCGCCGAGGTCCAGGAGTTACGGGCGTTGGTGCATTAGTACTCGGCGATTGGTTACTTCGAACTGACGTTTTGTACGCCTTGTGTCCAGTTTTCGGTACTCAATTCGGAGCGACTATCCCGACCCGAGTCAAAAACGTCGTGAGCACTTCGAAGGAATTATCGTGAGAAGTTTCAAGACGCTCATGAGGCGAGAGCTCAATGTACTTCTCAATCATCATTGCGTAATTCGTCAAGTGGCGCTCTCAAAGCTGACTTCCTCGGTCGTCGCGGTCCCGGCTGTCCGGCCCGGCGCGTCTTGGTAGGTCCAATACAAGTTCGTGTGTGCAATGACTTTGTCGGGTGTGGGAGCTCCCCACTCTGTATGGTCATCGGTCGTATGTGCGTCGCTGACGAGGAGCGCGTCATAGCCTCTGACAAAAGCACCATGAAGCGTTGAACGGATGCAGGCGTCGGTCTGGGCGCCAGTGACGACCAGCCTCCCAACACCGAGGTCGTTCAGCACTTTCTCGAGATTGGTTTCTTCAAAGGAGTCGCCGTAACTCTTTTGGACGAGTGGTTCATTTTCGTCGGGATGTAATTCGGCGACGATGCGCCACGGGTCGCTACCACTTACGAGGTCCTCGTCAGAGTGCTGGACCCAGACCAGAGGAACGTGTTCATCGCGTGCCTTGTTGACGAGCGTATTGATGTTCGCGATCACTGCGTCGCGCTCGTAGGCGTCTGCGACGACGCCTTCCTGTACGTCGATGACGAGAAGTGCGGTGTTGGGGCGATGGGCGAGTGTGGTCATGATCTTCCTCTGCGAGTTATCTCGGATTGTAGAGGCACCCGGTGACATCGCAAAGGCAAAGTGTCTCGTCACCTCGGGAATCTTGCGAAACGGAGTGCTCGAGGACCCACGCCGGCGAAGCGGCGGTGATACCCTCCGATACGGACTGGGCTCGCCAAGGTCTAGAGGAGAACAATGACCAGCGCTCGAAGGAGAGACCAAGACGTCTTTGGGCGGGCGCTCTTGGATTGGGCCCACGGCGGGACCACGCACGAGGTTCTTGAGCGTGTCGACGGTTTTGCTCAACTCGGTGCAGGCCCCGAGGTCTACCTCTCGGATTACAAGGGATGGCCCGCCGCCGAGCGCGCCACCCTTCGACTCTTACGTGGTCGCGTACTGGACGTGGGTTGCGGGGCGGGTCGCGTGACGCTAGAGCTGCAACGGCGCGGTTATGACGTCGTGGGTCTGGACACGTCGCCCCTGGCGGTGCGAGCAGCGAGGGTACGGGGTGTAAAGGAAGTCTGGTGCTCGCCACTCGAGGACTTGGGTCCCAAGATCGCCCGCTTTGACGCCCTCGTGCTCTTTGGGAACAACTTTGGCATATTCGGAACACCACGGAGGGCTCGACTGGTGTTATCGGATCTGGCCGCGAGTACGAAGCCCAGCGCACGGATATTCGTTGAGAGCACGAGTGCGTACTACGGCGGTGCGCCCGGTTTTGATCGCTCGTACTACCGCCAGAATCTACAACGGGGGATCACGCCCGGTCAGGGACGATTTCGTTTTCGCTACGAGGACTTGCGAGGTCCGTGGTTCAACTGGCTCTACGTCTCACCGCGCGAGATGAGCGATCTTCTTCGTGGCACCGGATGGCGTCAGAGTCGTGTCATCAGCGCCGAACGAAGCGAACCTTACGTGGCGGTGTTGGAGAAAGACTGATGGACGTTCGGCTTCGCGCCGGCGAACTTGCCCCATCGCATCCACGGCGCGAATTGCAGAAGAAGGATTCACGGCGACTCAGAGTAGTGCGTCAACTCTGGAACCTTCTCAGGGTTGACCCAACAAAATGGGCGAACAGCCACTATTGCCTCGGCTGGAGAATACGCTTGTCCGATGCGGATGAACGAGTGGTGGGGCGCTCTAAGGGAGCGTAACTTCCGGCTCTTCTTCATCGGCGAGACAACCTCACAAATAGGTACCGGCATGGCCCCAGTCGCCATCGCCTTTGCCGTTCTAAAACACGGTACGGCGAGTGATGTGGGTTTCGTCTCGTCGGCCGGTTTCGCACCCGTTGTTATCTTGATTCTCGTGGGTGGCGTCATCGCCGATCGATTCAGCCGTCGAGTCGTCATGTTGAGCTCGGACCTGCTTCGTACCTTGTCCGAACTCGGTCTGGGACTCTGGATTCTCGAGGCATCGCCTCCACTGTGGGGATTCATGGCGCTCGCCGCCGCGGTGGGAATCGGTACGGCATTCTTCAGTCCCGCGCTTACGGGACTCGTCCCTCAAGTGGTGTCCGCGGGCAAGTTGCTACAGGCGAACGCCCTCAACAGCCTGTCGGGATCCATCGCCTGGATAATCGGTCCAGCGATCGCCGGGATAATCATCGCGGTGTCGAGCCCAGGGTGGGCGGTCTTGATCGACGGACTGACGTACGCCGTCAGTGTGGTGTGCCTTTATATGATCTCGATCGAGTGGGTGCCGAGTGAAACGGTCGAGACCTTTCTTACGCAGTTACGAAGCGGCTGGACTGAATTCTGGTCACGAACCTGGCTGTGGGTCATCGTCGTTGAATTCTCCTGTGTGAACGTGCTCATCTTTGCTCCGATGTTCGTGCTCGGGCCCGTGATCGCCAAGCAGTCCCTCGGGGGAGCACCGGCGTGGGGCTTCATCCTTGCGCTCCAGGGCGCCGGCGCCGTGCTCGGGGGCTTGGTGATGCTGCGTTGGAACCCTAGAAGGCCGTTATTCGTCGCCACGATCGTGATGGTGGGTTGGCTCTGGCCGCTTCTCGCCTTGGCCTTTCGTGCGCCGGTGCTCGTGATCGGCTGCGGTGGGTTCGTCGCCGGAATTGGGCTGACAATCTTTGGGACCCTCTGGACGACCACGATGCAGCGAGAAATTCCGCCAGAGGTTCTGTCGCGTGTCAGTGCCTACGACTGGTTTGGTTCTCTGGTCTTTCTGCCGATTGGGATTGCTGTCGTCGGGCCAATCGCGGCGGCGTGCGGCATCACCGCCACCATCGTCGGTGCCGCGATTCTTCTCTTCACGATGGTTGGCCTTACGCTCTTGGTTCCCAGCGTCGTAAGGATGAGGTCGCCAGCGGTAAGTCCTGGATCATTACTCAGCTCCGACTGAAGCGAGGGACCACGTGAATGGTGTCCTCGTAGAGCACGCCTTAGCGTGGTGCTCGAAATGACACGCGAACAACGAGCATCAGGTGGATTCCCGAGCTCATTGGTTCGTTAGGGACAGGGCGTCGTCGACGAGCCCTTCTTGTAGGTAGCGGTTTCGGACCGCATCGAGTTGAATCTCGTGAATCGACGCACGAAAATACACCACCTCAGATGGTGTCAGCGAGGGGGGCCATTCCTGTACCTGATCTGGATACTGCGGGAAACGACACCGAAGCGGCGACAATGTTCAAGATCACCGCCGTGGCGAGCGGGTAGAGCACCGACGAGACGCCTGAGAAGTAGAGAAGAAGCAGCACCAGAAGCATTGCGACGATAACTAATTGGCACATTCGAAAGACGCGCCACGTTGGGTCGGACCAGTAGGTCCAAGCTCGAGAGGTGGTTGGTTTCACGCGCCGCTTTTGCTCGTAACTCACAACGAGAGGTGTCCCATTACATCGTAATGTCGAGCACAAAAGCCGAGGTGCCGCGATTGCCTGGAGACGCTCACTATTTGAGACCAGTGGCGCTTGCGTTCTAGAGCGCTGCGAGCAACGCCGTGCATGCATCGTTGGGAAGTGGACGCGAGTAAAGGTAACCTTGGCCGTACTCACAAGGCATCTCAACCAAAGCGTCAGCCTGGTCTTGGCGTTCGATACCTTCGGCGACGACCCTCATATTCATCGATCTCGCCAGATGGCAAATGTCTTCAACGAGCAGCATCGAGCGAACCGATTGGGGCAGTTCAGAGGTAAAGGAAATGTCGAGCTTGAGTATGTCGAAGGGGAAACGACGCACGTACGAAAGAGAGGAGAACGCAGTGCCAAAGTCGTCGAGCGCTAGTTTTGCACCGAGTCCCGTGAGCTGAGTGAAGAAGTCCATCGTTCGATCGGTATCGTCCAGTAACACGGTTTCGGTGACCTCGTAGACGAAGTCAACTGGATCGACGTCATTATGAGTCATGATGTCCGAAATTGTATCCACGAGATCGGGGTCCGAAAGATCTCTCGCCGACAGATTGACGCTCATGTAGAGCCGAGGTTCTGAAGGAAAGTCCCCTTGCCACAGCTTGAGTTGTCGCGCCGCCTCTTCCCAGACCCACTGGTCAATCTCTATGACGAAGCCGGTCTCTTCGGCGAGCGGCAAGAACTGATCGGGGTACAGGAGTCCACGTTCTGGATGTTGCCAACGAACCAGGCCCTCGAAACCAACGATGCGCCCACTGGCGAACTCAATAATTGGCTGATAGTGCAGCACCAAATCTTCGAGTTTCGGCAGTGAGTTCCATTCTTCGTTGGGCACCGGGAGGCCCGCCGCTACTCGAAGTACGGCACTTCGAAGATCCTGGATCGCTCTGGTCTTAGTGACCCACGCTGAACTTCCTGCTCGCATTGACTCATACAGCGCGCCGGGGCGCTCCGATCCCGAGAACGTGATGACCTTCGCCCCCGGGCACACGGACCGCAGGGTCCTGATCGCCCTCGGGGCGTCCATGTCCGGCAAGGTGTAGTCAATGATGATCACGTCGGGTTGCTCAAGTCTGGAGACTTCAATGCCTTTGGTGGCATTGAGGGCCGTGCCGACAACGACTATCTCCGGTCCGTCTCTCAGCAGACGCACGACGCTCTGGACAATCATCTCGTGATCGTCTATGAGCACCACTCGAATCACAGTCGTATGACCTCGCGGTCCAGTACCTTGCGAACGTTTTCTAACAGAATCGCTTGATCAAAGGGCTTCTCCACGAGACGGAATTCCGTACCGAGGACCGCTTCGGCTTCGAGGACCGGTTGAGCGTGGCCTGACATGAAGAGCACACGGATGTCGGGTCGGAGTTTGCGGACCTCGTTGGCAACCGTTGGTCCCTGCATGACGGGCATGATCACGTCAGTGAGCAGAAGGTCAATGCGTCCAATGTGGGAAGTCGCAATCTCAATCGCTTCGGCGCCACTCGAGGCGGTGACCACGGTGTAGCCATTGCGGGTCAGTATCCGCCTCGTCACCTCACGCAGTGCACTCTCGTCGTCGACCACGAGGACAGTCTCCGCGCCGTTCAAGGAATTAAGTCCGCTCGTTCCGTCATTTGGTTCGCCTTGGTTGACGTCCTGAGGTGCCCGGGGTAGCAATATCGTTATCGAGGTTCCGACGCCCTCGTCGGAATAGATCTTGGTGTGCCCACCTGATTGGGAGACGATTCCGTAGACGGTGGCGAGACCGAGTCCTGACCCTTCGCCTCTCGGCTTGGTCGTGAAGAACGGTTCGTACGCTCGATCGCGGACCTCCGCGGACATGCCAATGCCGTTGTCGCTGACTCGACACGACACGTAAGAACCTTCTGGAATCCCGGGACTGGTGTACTCATCTTCAACGATCTCGCGCACTGAAGTGTCGATCGACAAGGTGCCGCCCGACGGCATGGCGTCGCGGGCGTTAATCGCCAGATTGAGGATTATCTGCTCGATCTGCCCGGGGTCGGCGACGATCAGCGGCAGACCCTCGGAAAGGTTAATCACGAGGTGAATCTGCTCACCAATCGTGCGTCGAAGAATTTGCTCCATTCTCGTAATGGCGCTGTTGAGGCTCAGCGCTTGGGCCTGGACAACTTCTCGACGTGCGAAGGAGAGGAGCTGATGAGTGAGGAGGCTGGCACGCTCAGCGGCGAGTTGAATCTGTTCGACGTCCTTGAGAGGAGCTTCCCATTTTGAACCGTCAGGAGTCGCGGCAGCCGATGACAGCTCTTCGGCGACAAAGGATGCGTAGTTCAAGATCACTGCGAGCAGGTTATTGAAGTCATGAGCGACGCCGCCTGCCAGTTGACCAAGGCTCTCCATACGTTGTGACTGGTGAAGTTGGGCCTCGAGTCGTTCCCGGTCGGCGACCGCCTCTAGACGGACCCCCTCGGCGACTGTCTTCTCGCCCTCGGCCTTGACACGCACGCCTTCGGCCACCGTCTTTTCGCCTTCGGCCTTAACGCGCTTAACTTCAGCCACGGTCTTTTCGCCCTCGGCCTTAATTCGTTCGGCCTCGGCTTCGAGACGGAGTCGCTCGGCTTCTTCTTTCTCTCCTTCGGCGGTGACTCGAACGGCTTCGACTTCGAGACGAACGCGCTCGGCGACCTTCTTCTCGCCCTCGGCCTTGACCCGGACGCGCTCGGCTTCTTCTTTCTCTCCTTCGGCGGTGACTCGAACGGCTTCGACTTCGAGACGAACGCGCTCGGCGACCTTTTTTTCGCCCTCGGCGGTGACCCGGTCGGCCTCGGCTTCGAGACGGACGCGCTCGGCTTCTTTCTTCTCGCCCTCGGCGGTGACCCGGTCGGCCTCGGCTTCGAGACGGACGCGCTCGGCGACCTTTTTTTCGCCCTCGGCCTTGACTCGGTCGGCCTCGGCTTCGAGACGGACGCGCTCGGCTTCTTTCTTCTCGCCCTCGGCCTTGACCCGGTCCACTTCGGCTTCGAGACGGACGCGCTCGGCTTCTTTCTTCTCGCCCTCGGCGGTGACCCGGTCCACTTCGGCTTCGAGACGGACGCGCTCTGCTTCTTTCTTCTCACCCTCGGCGGTGACCCGGTCCACTTCGGCTTCGAGACGGACGCGCTCGGCTTCCTCTTTCTCTCCTTCGGCGGTGACTCGAACGGCCTCGACTTCGAGACGAACTCGCTCGGCGACCTTCTTCTCGCCCTCGGCTTTGACCCGGTCCACTTCGGCTTCGAGACGGACGCGCTCGGCTTCTTTCTTCTCGCCCTCGGCGGTGACTCGAACGGCTTCGACCTCGAGACGGACGCGTTCGGCCTCTTGTTTTACGCGATCAGCTTCTGCGTCAACTTCTATGCGTTCTGTGACGTCTCGAATCGTCGCCGATACCAATGGTCCGTCTTCGGTGTCAATCTTCGCGATGGCAATAGCCGCCGAAAAAGCGCTGCCGTCGCTTCGGCGTCCCTCGGTTTCCAGAAACGTCTGGGAGGGACGGAACTTCTCATCGAAAATGGCGATCAAGGGTTTGACGAGCTGACCCATGAGGTCTTCGCGGCGATACCCGAAGAGTTTTTCTGCTTCCTGGTTCGCGATGATTATCACACCGACGTCATTGAACGCCAGGATTGCAATGGGCGCTGCATCGAGCAGACGGGCGAGGGTGCTCTTGGTGAGTCGTTCCATCTCCACGACTCCTTCAGTAAGAAAAATTCCGACAAATCCGTAACTAAGGCGAGCGTAGCGTGGGTGAAAGTAAATCGAGCAAAATGTCTGATTTTTGGAATTGATGTGAAGTCTGAGCGTTGCATGGCGTCGCTGGCGAATCAGTAGTGATTTGATCAGTGAAACGCTCCGAGTGGTACTCATTCGTTGATGTGAATGAGTACCACTATCTAGTGAAGTGTTGTCGTTACATAAGACTCGCAGACTCGCGGACTCGTAATCGTAGAATGATGCGCATTCGAAATTAGTGAAGGTCGGTTCTTCCATGTATGAGGTTAATGGTCGGTCCGGGCTGGGTGTAGTGCGCAGGGAGCAAACTGCAGTTTGAGCGTTGATTCGCAGACTCCTCGCACCTTGCTCGTGATGACGGCGATGACCATCATTCATCGATCTTGTTCCGGGTCAGGCTGACATCCGCACCGTGAGGTCGATCGTTACCAAGTCACCGGTTGAGACATTCTCGCTTGCTCGCACCGCGGCCTTGAGTGGCACGAGGTAGGCCCCGTCCTTCGGGAACAGTGACGTGTCAAAGGTCGTCCAACCAATCACGACTCGCACCGGTATTACTCCCCAGCCGTAGGTCGCGAGCGCGGCGACGGCGTGGATCTCGCTGCTCTCTTCGTCGGGCACGGTGACGAAGTAGAAGGGCGCGGGACCGCGCCATTCCCATATTCGTCCGTGAAAACTGAGGCGCACGACGGCAGGCTAGCAAGGGCGTAATTCTCGAGTAACCAGCCTTCATCGCCACGGTCCAAGGAATTCTGACGCGAGTCAGACGTGTTGTCGTAGGATGCTCGCATGCCAGTCACAGGCGAATACGAACCGAGTCCCTCGCAGTGGGTGCGCGATCAGGTCGCCGAATACGAGGAGTCGGGCGGCGAACGTGCCAATACCCTTCGCGATACCGGTCTGGCGATCGTCATCTTCTCGACGCGCGGTAATCGCAGTGGCAAAGTCAGAAAGACCCCGGTCATGCGCGTTGAGCACGACGGTGAGTACGCCCTGGTCGCTTCCAAGGGCGGCGCGCCCGAGCACCCCGTGTGGTACTACAACCTGCTCGCACACCCCGATGAGGTCGCGCTCCAAGACGGACCCGAACCCTTTGACGTGACGGTCCGTCAGGTCAGTGGGGAGGAGCGCAGGGTCTGGTGGCGTCGGGCGGTCGAGGCGTACCCCTCGTACGCGGACTACCAGAAGAAGACCAGCCGAGAGATCCCTGTTTTTGTGGCGACGCGTAAGTAGCCATGGACTGGCACGCATCGCGAGACGCGACGATCATCGTCAGCATCATCCTGTCTTTCGAAGTCGTGCTCGCTGCAATGACCGGAGTTAGTCATATCGCGCGACGCGAGACGGACCAAGGTTTGACCGATGGGCGAGTCACATTGGGGGCGCGATGTCGTCGGTTTCCTCAATTCCCTTGACAGCGTCACTCGCCATGATTCCGCGCGAGGTGCCGGCGGCGTCTTCCTCGTGAGTTCCGTAGATCATGATGCCAAGAAAGAACGACACACCGCCAACGCTTCCAATGACGTCTTCTTGCCAGTAATTCTCGTTGCGCGCGACCATGACGAGGGCGATCCCGAAAGTTAGAGCGAACATGACGAGCATGGCGAGTCGAGACGCTTTCATGATTACGTGTTGTTGTCGTTCATCGGTGCGTCGGCGGTAGATGGCCCCGACGTCGCCTTTGCTGCCGGTCAAGAAGTAATAGCCGACAGTGATGAGGATGATGGTTATCTCACTTGAGAGGGCGTCGGTCCACGTGTGACCTATTCCCACGGCCAGCGCCATGGCGGTGCCAATGGCGAGAACGGCCAGCGGTGCAACTAAGCGTGGGTACCTAAATTTCGTCATTTCACCATCTCCTCTGAAGGGTCAAACATTGTTTCGACCGGCACTTCGAAGAACTTGGCGATTCGAAAGGCCAGCGGGAGTGAAGGGGAGTACCGGTCGCCTTCGATGGCGATGACCGTCTGTCGCGAAACCCCCAAACCCTCGGCGAGTTCGGCCTGGGAGAGGTTCTTCTTGCGGCGGTAGTTACGGACTTCGTTCTTCACGATGTAAAGGTTACTTAACATCGACGGAAATGTCAAGGTACCTTTACAGGTTCTTTGGATCATCTTTATTGCTCCTCGTCTGAGATCCGAGGAGCGGTGAGGGGGATTGACCTCTGACCGAAACCTCGGGCGAATGAGGCGTTGGATTGTAAATTCCGCGTTCGCGGCCAAGTGGAATCGAAGGTCTGGCTGGTGGACCTTGTGCCGCCACGTCGTGACTTATCACTTCGAACTTTGCGTCTTTGACCCTGTCCAACCACGTTGTGTCGATGTCAGTTGCGAGGACCCTCCCCGTCGGACCAACCCTATCGACGAGCCAGGCGGGGAGGCTTGGACCACCGGCGCCAACCTCCCAGACCTTCCAACTAGCAGAGAGTCCCCATTCACTCATGTGGCGGAACGTCGATGGATTGAAGAGCTTTGCAAGCGTCAAGGCGAGCGCCGGTTTCAATGTCCTGGTTGTCTAACAGACATCTCCCGTGATCGGTCACGAAGTGACACGATCGTTCTGCGGGCAAACATCCGGTCTAGCAAATGGACGCACCGACGCGCCACACTTCGGCTGCAGCAAATTATTTCGCGTCAAGAAAGCAACTGATCTAGTCGGAATCTCGTTGGCCCCAGTTCAGGTCGCACGCTATGAGGGGCGTTTCCAGTGAGGATTTGAGAAGTGATCGGTAGGTGTAGCACGATGCGAGAACCATTCTCTCTGGCGGCATGTCAGTACGATGGAACGACTCCGATTGGTTACAGGAATGTTCGCGAATCCTCATGAGACTCGTTGTTTGGCGGTGCGCGGACCCCTCTGAAATGATCCACCTCTAACGAGAGTTCTGATGCTCCAGAATGGAGCAAGGAGGACATCATGAAGAAGAGGCACCACACCCCCGAACAGGTGATCAGAAAACTCGC
>Ga0182012_10000822_pt1 | contig 34020 bp, 27 predicted proteins | sample 612S2SmetaG_FD_120486 | JGI IMG/M metagenome (GOLD analysis project Ga0182012, IMG submission 120486) | Permafrost microbial communities from Stordalen Mire, Sweden - 612S2S metaG | ecosystem: Environmental > Terrestrial > Soil > Wetlands > Permafrost | place: Sweden: Stordalen | collected...
AAGAGCAAAGGCAAAAGCCCTGATAAAACAAAGTGGCGCAAAAGCGTCTCAGGAAACGTGTGCCTAAGCAACCCGCACGTTGTTATAGACAGGATGACACTTCAAAAGACAAGGCACGGATGATACGTAGCTAGAGCAGTTTGACGGCGGGGGAACGGTAGACTCGCTTGCGCTCGGCGGTTTGGGGGAGGCGGAACTCGGTGGAGCGAAGGGTGACGTGAGAGTAGAGCTGCTTCCAACCGGTGGGGGATTTGTAGTCACAGTTGAAGGTGTGGAAGAGCAGGCCGCGCTTCTGCACGATTCGTGTTTCGTGGGAGATGAGCGTTTCCAAAGTCTGATCGACGACGTTTTGCGACTCTTCCGCGGTCTTCCAGAATGCTTTCTTTTGGAAAGGCATGAACCAGAAATAATTCGATGCACCCGGATCTACGAGCCTTGCACTGATCTGGATTTCCGGTGAGACCCAGAGGCGGAAATAATAGTCCGCGCCGGGAGGAGTGGGCAGGTCGAGATAAAGTCCTACGGCTTGCCCGGATGACGACACGACATACGGCTTCGGCACGATGACGAAGTCGGGCATCAGGCGATTCAGCAGAACACACGTTGCCTCTTGCAGGTGCGGGCAAGTTTCCATATGCATGCGAGTACTCTACCTCAAGGGTGAAGGCGATCAGTACGTGGGGGTTCTCGCTTCGTAATCAGTAATGGACTGCTCTTTTTGCAGGGTGATGCCGATCTGATCGAGTCCGTTCAGGAGGCAATGCTGGCGGAAGGAATCGAGGGGGAAGCTGACGCTCCAGCCGGTTTCGTCTGAGACGGTGAGGGTTTCTACGTTTACGGTCAGCTCGTAGTTGGGCTGGGCGGCGGCGCGGGCGAAGAGTTTGGTCATCTCGGCTTCCGGCAAGGCCACGGTCAGCAGGCCGTTGTTGGCGGCGTTGGTGTGGAAGATGTCAGCGAAGGATTCGGCGATGACAACGTGGATTCCGAAGTCGTTGAGCGCCCAGGCGGCGTGCTCGCGCGAGGAGCCGCAACCGAAGTTCTTGCCTGCGAGCAGGATGCTGCCGTGAGTGTAGGGCTCGCGGTTGAGGATGAAGTCGGGCTTGGGTGCGCCTGCCGAATCATAGCGCCAATCATTGAACAAGAATGGGCCGTAGCCGGTACGCTCGATGCGCTTGAGGAACTGCTTGGGGATGATCTGATCGGTATCGACATTGGCGCGGTCGAGAGGAATGACCAGGCCGCGATGTTGGCGCATGGGCTGCATGATTACTCCTTGTAATCCCAGTTGCGGATGTCGGTGAAGTGTCCTTCCACGGCGGCAGCGGCGGCCATGGCGGGACTGACTAGATGAGTGCGCCCGCCGCGTCCCTGGCGGCCTTCAAAGTTGCGGTTGCTGGTGGAGGCGCAACGCTGGCCGGGAGCGAGGATGTCGGGATTCATGCCGAGACACATGGAGCAACCGGGCTCGCGCCACTCGGCTCCAGCGGCGAGGAAGATGCGGTCGAGGCCTTCGCTTTCAGCTAGTTTCTTGACGGCTTCAGAGCCGGGAACGACGAGCATCTGCACCTTGGAATTGATTTTGTGTCCGTTGATGACCCGGGCGGCGGCACGGAGATCTTCGAGGCGTCCGTTGGTGCAGGAGCCGACGAAAACGCGGTCTACCATGAGCTTTGTGATGGATTCGCCGGGGGCGATGCCCATGTATTCCAGGGCGCGGGTGATGGCCTGCTTTTCGGTTTCATCGCGGCCATCTTCAGGGCGCGGCACGGAACCGGTAACGGGAGCGGACATTCCGGGCGAGGTGCCCCAGGTGACCCAGGGCTGCAGGGCTGCGGCATCAAAGTCCACGATGCGGTCAAAGTGCGCGCCGGGATCGCTGGGCAGGGTGCGCCAGTAGGCAACGGCCTTATCCCAGTGCTCGCCTTTGGGAGCGTGCGGGCGGCCTTTGAGATAGGCAAAAGTCGTTTCATCGGGGGCGACCATGCCGGCGCGCGCGCCACTCTCAATGCTGAGATTGCAGAGCGTCATGCGGCCTTCCATGGAAAGCGCACTGACGGCAGGACCGGCGTATTCGATGGCGTATCCGGTGCCACCGTCAGTGCCGATCTGATGGATGATGCCGAGAGCTAGATCCTTGGCGGTGACGCCCGGTTGCAGGCTGCCGTTGACGCGAATGAGCATCGACTTGGGCAGCTTCTGCTGGAGCGTCTGGGTGGCGAGGACGTGTTCGACCTCACTGGTGCCGATGCCGATGGCGAGGGCTCCGAAGGCTCCGTGGGTGCTGGTGTGGCTGTCTCCGCAGACGATGGTTTTGCCGGGGAGCGTGAGTCCGAGTTCGGGTCCGATGACGTGAACGATTCCCTGCTCTGCCATGCCTACGTCGGCTAGATGAATGCCGAACTCGACGCAATTTTCACGCAGCGTTTTGATCTGCTGGGCGGCGATGGGATCGAGGATGTTGAAGCGCTCGGCCTTCAAGGTGGGCACGTTGTGATCAACGGTGCCAAAGGTGAGGTCGGGACGGCGCACCTTGCGACCTGCGAGGCGAAGTCCCTCGAAGGCCTGCGGGGTGGTTACCTCATGCACGAGATGAAGATCGATGTAGAGGAGCGCAGGCTGCGGCTCCTGATGCCAGACGACGTGCGAATCCCACAGCTTGCGGAAGAGGCTGCGAGGCGCGGACGAACCAGAGGACGTGGTCAAAGTTGATACCTCAGACGGCAAAGTATGCCATGCGCGAATTCAGCGCTTCAACCGTGGCTTCGGCAATGCGCTTACCCATTTCTTCTGTGCTGCATGCCTTGGCGCGGTCCTCAGCGGGCAGCAGATCGGCGGTGCGAAGTCCGGTTTTGAGCACGGCTTCGATGGCGGTCTCCACTGAGTCGGCCTCGGCGAGAAGTTTGGCGGTGTGGCGGAGGAGCATGGCGGCTGAGCCGATGGCGCCGATGGGATTGGCGATTCCCTTGCCTGCAATGTCTGGGGCAGAGCCGTGGATGGGCTCGTAGATATCGATTTTGCCGCCGATGCTGGCCGAAGGCAACATGCCGAGCGATCCGGCGATGACTGCGGTTTCGTCAGAGAGAATGTCTCCGAAAAGATTTTCGGTAAGCACCACGTCGTAGTGGGTTGGCCAGGTAATGACGTTCATGGCGAAGGAATCGACGAGTGCGTGCTGGAGCTGAACTTCTGGGAATTCGGCGGCGACGCGAGTGACAACCTGACGCCAGAGACGAGAGGTTTCCAGCACGTTGGCCTTGTCCACGGAGACGAGCTTTTTCTTGCGACGCTCGGCGAGTCTGAAGGCGACACGGGCAACGCGCTCAATCTCATCCTCGGTGTAGCGCATGGTGTTGTAAGCCTGTTTGCCCGCTACGTCGATGGCGCGAGGCTCGCCGAAGTAGAGTCCGCCGAGAAGCTCACGCACGAGAAGAATGTTTGCGCCTAGAATGCGCTCGGGACGCAGTGGCGAGCATGAGGCGATGGACTCAAAGGCAATGGCGGGACGAAGGTTGGCGAAGCATCCGCAGGCATGACGCAAGGCGAGCAGACCTGCTTCAGGACGCCGCTCATCGGTCAAGGCATCAAACTGCGGGCCTCCGACGGCGCCTAGAAGTACGGCGCTGGAAGCTAGAACGCGCTCCCGGGTATGCGGCGGAAAAGGCTGGCCGAATTCGACGGACGCGCCGCCGCCGATGGGTGACTCTTCAAAGCGAAAATCGTAGCCACAGAAGTCGGACACTGCGCGGAGAACGCGGACGGCTTCACGCGTCACTTCCGGCCCAACTCCATCCCCGGGAAGTACAGCTATATTCAGTTTCATGGTTGTCGCGCGGCCACCCGATTCGGCGATTTCTCCAAGGGTCCGCGAAAGGTGAGGACCATGGAGATTAGATCCTGATCGTAAACCTTTTTCTTACGGTCAGCCAAGTGGGTAAAGCGGGTGTAGAGCGGGTCTAGCTCGGTGGCGGCGACGTTGAGGCCTAGTTCGTTGAAGCGATGCAGGAGAGCGTGACGTCCGGAATGCTTGCCGAGGACGAGACGATCCTGCGGCATTCCGACGGATTCCGGCGTCATGATTTCATAGCAAAGCGGATTGCTGAGCACGCCGTGCTGGTGAATGCCTGCCTCGTGGGCGAAGGCGTTGCGTCCGACGATGGCCTTGTTGGGTTGCACGGCAAAGCCGAGAGTGCGGGAGAGCAACTGGCTGGCCGGGTAAAGCTGCGAGCGGTCCACGGCACAGGTGCCGGGAAAGAGTTCGCTGCGAACGTGGAGGGCCATCACCAGTTCTTCCAAGGCGGCGTTTCCGGCGCGCTCGCCGATTCCGTTGATGGTGCACTCGACCTGGCGGGCTCCGGCGGCGACGGCGGCAAGTGAGTTGGCGACGGCCATGCCGAGATCATTGTGGCAGTGAGCGGAGATGACAAACTCGCCGCGCACGGTGTCGCGAATTTTGCGGATGAGGCGACCATACTCCTCGGGCATGGTGTAGCCGACGGTGTCTGGAATGTTGAGCGTGGTGGCACCGGAATCGACTGCGGCCTGCAAGACTTCACAGAGAAAATCAGGGTCGGAGCGGGTGGCGTCCTCGGGCGAGAACTCGATGTCTTCGCAGAGCGAACGGGCGTAGGCGACGCACTCGTGAGCGGTGCGCAGGGCGTCCTGGCGTGACATTTTGAGCTTGAACGCGAGATGGATGTCACTGGTGGCGAGGAAGGTATGGATGCGTGGGCGGGCCGCGCCTTGGAGCGCTTGGGCGGCTACGTCGATATCCTTGCGAACGCAGCGGGCAAGGGCGGCGATGCGGGGATGATGGATTTCGGCGGCGATGCGCTGGACGGCCTCGAAATCTCCCTGGGAAGCGATGGGGAATCCTGCCTCGATGATGTCCACGCCAAGACGCTCAAGCTGGTGGGCGATGAGCAGCTTCTCCTCGGTATGCATGCTGCAGCCGGGAGACTGCTCGCCATCGCGCAAAGTGGTGTCAAAGATGAAGATTTGTTCGGCTGGGGAGAGTACGTCCGTATCCATCTATCCACTGTGGGACTCGATATGGCATTAGTCAAACTACTTTTCATTTCACGTGCATTAGTAAATGTGATTTAATAAGCGCTCCTAATTGGGAATGCGGAGTGGCTAATCATGGACTTATATCAACTGGAAGCGTTTGTGGCCGTGGCGCAGGAGCACAGCTTCTCGCGAGCGGCGTTGCGACTGCACAGGACGCAGTCGGCAGTGAGCCAGACGATTGGCAAGCTTGAGGACCTGGTGGGCGAGAAAGTGTTCGAGAGATCGTCGCGTGATGGCACGCTGACGGCGGCGGGACGGGTACTACTCGAATACGCGGAAGAATTGCTGAACCTGCGCGAGCGGGCACGGGAGGCAATCACGGAGCTGCGCAGTTTGCATGAAGGCAAGCTGATTGTGGCGGCCAACGAGTTTACATCGCTATGCCTGCTGCCTGCGTTGCACCTGTATCACCGGATGCATCCGTCGATCAAGATTCAGGTGCAGCGGTCGCTTTCGGGTGATATTCCCAGGCAGATATTGACGCATCAGGTTGAGTTCGGGGTGCTGTCATTCAAACCGGAGGACGAGCAGTTGAGCTCGACGGTTTTTTATCGTGATGAGCTGGTGTTCGTGGTGTATCCGGGGCACTCGCTGGCGACGGCGGAGAAGGTGAGCATTCACGATCTGGGCGCGGAGAGTTTTGTGGCGCACAACGTGACTTCGCCACTCAGGATCAAGGTGATTGACGCGTTCAAGAAAAGCCGGACGACGCTGCATATGGATGTGGAGCTGCCTACGCTGTCGAGCATCAAGGAGTTTGTGCGCATGGGCAACGGAGTGGCGCTGATGCCGCGGATGTGCGTGGAAGACGAGTTGATGCGCGGCGAGTTGGTGGCGGTGTCTGTGGACGAACTGCGACTGGAACGTACGCTAAGGCTGGTAACGCGGAAGGGAGCAACTCCGTCACACGCGGGCGTGGCGTTTATGAATGTGTGCAAGCAGATGGCGGCAGACCCGAAACATCGCGCGGTGTTTGAGCCGGAAGGGACAGAGGTAAAGCGGAAGGCGAAGGCGTAATAGGTCGAAGGCTCTGAAACCACAGTCTCCAAGTTAACCTGTCTTCCAAGTCAGTCCGCACGCCTGACACGTCGTTGATTTACGGCCTGAAAGGAATGCGAGCATTCCTGCTGGAAACAAGCACACTGCAACGATGTGGACCCACATTGGATAACCGGCGGCCTTGAGCCGGGCATTGCAGTTGGGACAAAACACTTCAGCCATTGACTTACTTTCTATGTGCAAAGGCCGCGGTTTCGCACGGCCTTTGCGCTAGCTTAGAGCGGAAACGAAGGAACTTAGGCCTGCCACGTCAAACCACAGCTGCCACATGTTGTCGGCTTGCGGCCGGCAAGCAGTGCTAGAAGACCGATGGGAAAAAGACAAATACAAACAATGATTACCCAAGCTGGAAATCCCGCCCTATCGGTCAGTTTCCCGCATTTGGAGCAAGTAATACTAGCCATATGAGTCCCTCTTTCATTCAAAATAAACGGACAAGCCAAACAACTGCCAGAGCGGCCAAAACAGCGCGAGAGATTGCAAAAGACATTCTCGCAATGACCGGGCGACTGTTTTTCCAAACTACAGCTATAGGTCGAACTACAACCTGAAAACAGAGCCCTGCCGCAAGCACAATTCCGGCAGGATTGAAATGAATAGCGCGACCGAAGTTGAGTGTGAGCAATGCGGTCATGGAGTGCAGAATGCCGCAGCCAGGGCAGGGTATGTGAAAGATCCTCTGCGCAATACAGAAATGCGGAAGGCGGATCAGAAGAGGCGAAACCACGAGTGCCAACAAAGTTGAAACGAAGATTCCCACGTGGGGCTGGGCATCCACACGAACACCGAGCTTTGCCAGCACCCACTGGGGGCAGAAGTTAATTTCCATTTGAAGTTAATAAGAGGTAGCGCGGAAATCATAAACCTGAGTCTCTGGTTTGGGAACTTGTATTCCTGCCTATTTGAGAAAAGTGGACAGGCTTCGCCTGGAAAGGAGTGATCTGCTAGCCGAGTAGCAGTTCCATGCGAACGTCGGCGCGCGCGTAGGGAGAAGGCGGGAGCGAGGCTACGTTGAGTGTGCGGAAGCCGAAGTGAGCGTAGACGCGCAGGGCGGGCGCGAGTTTGGAGTTGGTTTCAAGGTAGAGGCGGCGAGCTCCGAGGTGGCGGGCGAGATCGATGGATGCTTGCATGAGACGCTTGCCGAGTCCGCGGCCTTGCTGGGATTCGGCGACGGCCATCTTCGCGATTTCAAAGGTTTCGGAATCGACGCGCATGAGGGCGCAGCAGCCAACGAGTTCATCGGCAAGTTGCGCGAAGAGTATTTGTCCACCGGGCTGAAGAATGTACTTTAGCGGGTCGCCGAGAACGAGGCGATCTTTTTCTTCGAGGACGAAAAAGCGTGTGATCCAGGCTTCGTTGAGGAGGCGGAAGGCTAGTTCGTCTCCGGGGCGGAAGGGGCGGATTTGGATGTCGGCCGGGTTCATCGCTTGGTCGAATGTATAACAATTTGGGTTGAAAGTGCGTCCGCGAACTACATGGCTTCCGGCAGGAAAGCCTCTGGATGGCACTTGATATTTGAGCGAGGTATGGGTCTTTCGCTTCGCTCAAGATGACACATCAATTCAGAACCGCAATTCTTTTGATCAAGTCACAATTGCTTGCTGAAGCTGGCGACGAAGTTGCGATAGAGGGCCACTGCGCTGAGGGCGGATAGGGTGAGGAGGGTGAGTCCGAGGACTGGTTGGTGGAGCAATAATTTGCCGGTGCCGAAGAGGCAGAGATAGACCATGGCACAGCCTAGGAGCCAGGCGGTGAGGTTGCTGCCGAGGTCGCGAGTGGCTGGGACCTGAGTGCTTGTGGTGGAGGCGGCGATGCTTTCGGCTACTGGCTTCCAGCCGCGGACGTCGGGACGGACGAGGCGGTAGAAGGATTCGAGGATTGGTTGGGGTTCGGGCGGCGTCAGGAGCGTCACGGCCAGCCAGACCAGGGTGGTGATGGCCGTGGTGGTGAGAGCCGTTTTGGCGAAGAGTACGGGCGAGTTTCCCTGGAAGGGATGAAGGTAGTTGAGCGTCACGGTCACGACGAGCGAAGTGGCCATGGCGGAGATTTCTGACCAGGCGTTGATGCGCCACCAATACCAGCGCAGGAGATAGACGGCTCCGGTTCCGGCTCCGACTTCCATTACGACCTGCCAGCCGCTGGCGATGGAATCGAGGTGCACGGAGACCCAAGCGGAGGCGATGACCAACAGGATGGTGGCGAGGCGCGAGACTACTACGTAGTGGGCGTTTGAGGCCTGTGGGCGCAGGAAGCGGCGATAGAAGTCGGAGACGAGGTAGGAGGCTCCCCAGTTGAGTTGGGTGGCTACGGTGGACATGAAGGCTGCGAGGAATCCGGCGATGGCTAGGCCGCGCATGGAGTGCGGCAGGTAATTGTTCATGACCAGCATGTATCCGGTTTCAGGGTGGGCGAGGCCGGGATAGAGGACAATGACGCAGAGCGCGGTGAGAATCCACGGCCAGGGACGCATAGCGTAATGCGCTACGTTGAACCAGAGCACACTGAGCAGGCCCTGGCGCTCGTCGCGGGCAGAGAATATGCGCTGCGCGATGTAGCCTCCGCCGCCGGGTTCGGCTCCGGGATACCAGACGGCCCACCACTGCATTCCTATATTGACGAGGAAGGTGACGACGGGGACGGTCCAGAGCATTTCGGTGGTGAGTCCGCTGGTGAGGCTGGGGAAGAAGTTGAGGGGATTGCCGGTCGCGGGCGTCTGCATGGCAGAGAGGTGCGAGATGAGAGCGGACATGCCTCCCACGGCGCGGACCGCGTAGAAGGCGATGGCGATGACGATGGACATCTTGAGAACGAACTGGAAGAGATCAGTCCAGAGAACTCCCCAGAGGCCGCCGAGCGAGACGTAGGTTCCAGTAAAAGGGATGAGGAAGAAGACGCAGACGGCTAGCGCCGCGCCATCGGGTCCGGACCATGGGCCTCCGAGCGGGGCGACCCAACGGCCCACGGTAAGCAACAGGGGCGTGCCGCCGAGGGTGGTGGCGACAATGCTGGTCATGGCCTTGGTGACCCATCCGAGGATGACGCAGTTCATGAGCAAGCCGAGGTAGACGGCGCGGAAGCCACGGAGGAATGCGGCGGGGCGTCCGCTGTAACGGATCTCGGCAAACTGTACGTCGGTGAGCAGGCCGCTGCGTCGCCAGAGACGCGCAAAGAGGAAGACGGTCATCATGCCGGAGAGAAGCGAACCCCACCAGAGCCAGTTTCCGCTGATGCCCTGGGCATAAACCAGTCCGGTGACGACGAGGGGGGTGTCGGCGGCGAAGGTGGTGGCGACCATGGAGGTTCCGGCGAGCCACCAGTTGACGTTGCGGCCGGAGACGAAATAGTCGTCCACACTTTTGGCGGAGCGCTTGCGGAACCAGAAGCCTAGCAGGATTGTGATGGCTAGATACCCGAAGATGGCCAGCCAGTCGAGAGCGGTGAGAGTCATAGGCTCCGGCAACAATGGGATTGCCGAAGGCTAACACGAGCACAGCAAAAAAGAGAAAACAAGGATAGCGCTATTGCACGGTTGCGCCTGTCTCCTGCTGGTTCATCAGCCGTTCGAGATCGAGCATGAGGAGGAGGCGCGACTCAAGTTTGCCTACACCGGAGATGTATTCGCGCTCGACGGTACCGATGCGGGGAGTGGGTTCGACGGTATCTGAGCTGATGCGCAGAACTTCACTGACGGCATCCACTATGAAGCCGAGAGTTTGACCATGGACATCGACGACGACGATGCGCGTGTTTTTATCCGGTGGTGCGGGATCAAGGCCCAGGCGGCGGCGCAGGGCTATGACGGGAATGACTTTGCCGCGCAGGTTGATGACCCCTTCGACGTAGTCTGGCAGATTGGGCACACGAGTGAGCTGCTGGGTGCGAATGATTTCCTGAACCAGCAGGATGTCCAATCCATATTCTTCTTCGTCAATGCTAAAGCTGACGAGTTGGAGGAGTTGTGAGTTCGCGGTGTCCTTCACTGATTGAATACTTTGATCCATTCCGATCTCCGGGCATCTGTTGCCGATGGTTGGTCTATCGGATGAAATGTGCAGGCACTTGAGAGTGGGATCCGTCTCTAGGGTGCGTGGCTTAATACTTGGTGTGACGACATGACCCGAGATAGGGACAGTGACCTATTTCGTGCCATGAATTTGCCATGAATTAAGGCTCAATGGGAGAGAAACTGCGTAGAATGTGTCCATGAACCCCGCGCGCATTTTGATTGTGGATGACGAGCCGGTCATTGCCGACACGCTGTCGGTGATCTTTCGTGGCGCGGGTTATGAGACGTTTACTGCCTACAATGGCGTGCTTGGACTGGACGCCGCACGCAAGCTGATTCCAAACCTGGTGCTCACCGATGTGATGATGCCGGAACTGGACGGCGTGACGATGGCGATGGAGATTTGCCATCTGCTGCCAGAGGTGCGCGTGCTGCTGTTTTCCGGCCAGGCTGGAACAATGGACCTGCTGCAAGGCGCAAAGGGAAAGGGCTTCAACTTTGAGCTGCTGCAAAAGCCGATCCATCCTGACGAGATCATGCGCAAAGTCGCGCTGGCGTTAAAGCAGCCGGGTGGAAGCTGCGGCACCGACAAGTAGGACTGGTACTTCCGCGGCACCTTCTCACGCAACACCTTCTCACGCTTGAACTCTCACCAAATTGCGCAGCTCGCGCTCGTGCATCCAACTGCCTAGAACCATCAACGTGAATTGCGCAATGGCAGCGGACGCGAAGGCGTCAGGTTGCAGAAGAGGTGCTATGGCAGTTGAAAAAGATGGAACGAAAGGCAGTCCGCAGATTACGCATGACGAACGCGAGCACCCTGGCTCAGGACGTGACCCGGAGGAGCGTCCGTTGGGAAATGGAGGCTCGCAACAGGCCGAGCACAAACGGCGGGAACGGGCGTTGGATAAGACATTGGCAGACTCGTTCCCAACCAGCGATCCACCTTCGAGCATTCCGAATCCGGAAGATGAAGACGCGGCTTAGCTGCGGAAGAGGTGGATGGAGAGCGCTCCCGGCATGGGGGCGCTTTTCTTGCGGCTTGAATTAACACAACGTCCGGGATGCACGGGTGCTCTGGAAAGCGGAGTCGGGTAGACTAGGCGAAGGAGCCCTGCTTGCACATTCCAGACGGATATCTGAGCCCTTCGACGTGCGCGGTGATGTATGCGGCGAGTGCTCCCTGCTGGTGGATGGCGCTGCGGCGGACTCGACGGAAACTGTTTGGACGCACGCTGCCATTGCTCTCCTTGTTTGCTGCGTTTTCATTTGTCACCATGATGTTCAACCTGCCGCTGCCGGGCGGGACGACGGGGCACGCGGTGGGCGTGGGGATTGCCGCAATTGTGCTGGGACCGTGGGCTTCGCTGCTGGCGATCTCGCTGGCACTGACGATTCAGGCACTCTTCTTTGGCGACGGCGGGATCACGACGCTGGGCGCAAACTGCTTCAACATGGCGATTGCGGGCTCGTTCGCCGCGTGGGGAATTTACCGGCTGGTGAGTCTGGGCTCGGTGGCGGAGTCGAAGCGGCGGGTGGTGGCTGCGGCACTGGCGGGGTATGTCGCGATCAATGTGTCGGCACTGCTGGCGGCAATTGAGTTTGGTATCCAACCCATGCTTTTTCACGATGCGACGGGTGTGCCGCTGTATGCGCCGTACTCGCTTGGCGTGGCAATTCCGGCGATGATGACGGGTCACCTGACGATTGCAGGCGTGGCTGAAGCGGTGATGAGCGCAGGGTTATTCAGCTATTTGCGACGCAATGAACCAGCGCTGGTGGGTATCTCGGCGCGTGCTCCGCTGGAGCGTGCGCCTCGCAGATTATGGGGCGCACTGGCCGTGGTGCTGCTGCTGACTCCGTTGGGAATTTTGGCGAGTGGAGCGGCGTGGGGCGAGTGGGCGGCGAAGGATTTTACGAGCACGGCGGGACGCGCGCAGATTACAGCGGCGAGTGGGAATGCGGCGGCTCCCGTGGTGGCTCCGAGCGGACTGGCGCGGCTGGCAAACCTATGGACGGCCCCGCTGCCGGAGTATGCTCCACATTTTGTTAAGAGCGCGGCGTTTGGATATATGCTCTCGGCGATGTTTGGCGTGGGATTGATTCTGGCTGTGGTGTGGGTCGCGGGACTGTGGATGAAGGGAGCGGCGGAGAGTAAGCGATGAACGTAATCTCGAAGACAGTTCGTGGATTCAGCGGAGCGCTGGCGCGAACGTTGATCTCGGAGCAATCCGCACACGCTAAGGGACTGTTGCAGGCGCTCGATCCCCGGGTAAAGCTGGTGGGGTTGCTGGCGCTGGTGACCACAGCGGCGCTGGCGCGAAGGCTCCCGGTAATGATGGCGCTGTTCGCGCTGGGAGTGGCGTTGGCCCTGGCATCGCGACTGAGCTTATGGGCGCTGGCAAAACGGGTGTGGCTGGTGGCATTCGCATTCACGGCGATGATTGCGTTTCCGGCGCTGTTTCTGACTCCGGGAATAGCCGTGTACCGGATTGGCGGGCTGGCGATAACGGCGCAGGGAGCACGGAGCGCGCTGCTGCTGGTTGCCCGCGTGGAAGCAACTGTGACGCTGAGCACGCTGCTGGTGCTGACGACTCCATGGATGCATCTGCTGAAGGCGCTGCGCACGCTGATGGTTCCCGTAGAAGTGATTGCGTTGCTGGCGATGACGCATCGTTATGTGGTGCTGCTGACAGAGACGGCGAACGCGATGTTTGAGAGCCGCCAGAGCCGCATGGTGGGACGTTTGAACGGTCATGAGCAGCGCAGGCTGATGGTGAATACCGGCGGTGTGCTGATGAGCAAGACAATGGAGATGGGGAACGAAGTTTTCTTTGCGATGCAGGCGAGGGGATTTCGCGGCGAAGTACGGCTGCTGACGGATTTCCGGATGCGCGCGTGGGACTACGTTGCGATGATGGGGTTTGCGGCGGTTGTGGTGGTGGCGGCTGTGGCGGGACGGTAGAGCAAGATCAAAGGCTGTGTGCTTGGGGTTCGGATCAGTGAGGTGAAGGAGCGCGAGTGCCGGAAGGCGAGACAGTGACGGACTTGCAGGTGCTGGAGTTTGAGGCTGCCGCAGTGCGCTTTGAATATGAGCGCGTGGCGGCCTTGCAGGGACTCTCCCTACAGGTGCGCGCGGGAGAGAGAATTGCGCTGCTTGGAGCAAATGGCAGCGGCAAGAGCACGTTGCTTCGGTTGATGGATGGATTGCACTTTGCCTCGGCAGGCACGTTGAGTTTTCGAGGCGAGGCGCTGACGGAAGCGGCGATGGAAGACGATGCGTTTGCCTTGAGCTTCCGGCGACAGGTGGGAATTGTTTTTCAGAATCCGGACATTCAACTTTTTAATCCCACGGTGTTTGACGAGGTTGCATTTGGGCCGCTGCAGATGGGCTGGACACGCGAGGAGGTGCTGGATCGAGTGCATGCGGCACTGGAATGGATTGGGGCGGAGCACTTGAAGGATCGCGCACCGTATCGTCTCTCCGGCGGCGAGAAGAAGCGCGTGGCAATTGCTTCAGTGGTTGTGCTGGACCCGAATGTGCTGCTGCTGGATGAGCCGACGTCGGCACTGGATCCGCGCAGCCAGAGCCAGGTGATCGAGCTGCTGGAGAGTTGGAACGACGGGCAAAAAACGATCATCACGGCAACGCACCAGTTGGAGATATTGGGCGAGATTTCCGGGCGCGCGATTGTGCTGCAGAATGGCGCGGTGGTGGCCGATGCTACGCCCGCTGAGGTGCTGGCGAACACCGAACTGCTGGAACGGGCGAACCTGATTCACTCGCATCGGCATTTGCACGGCGGCGTGCAGCACAAACATCCCTCACCGTATTTGAGACACGAACACCACAAACACTAGGGCGAGGAAGTAAGACTCTGTATCCGAACACGCCCGACATTCGCCCGAAAGATGGGCGGATGTCGGATATCATCATGCGCGCTGGATGTCGGTGTCGGGAGCGGGATAGCCGAGTTGGCGGAGCATGGCCACGATCTGGCCCTTGTGGTGGAATCCGTGGGTGATGACGTGGAGCAGGATGAAGGCAGGACTGCGATGCGGACCTGTCCAGCGCTCGGGATAACGCTCCAACTCGACGTAGAGTTTGGATTCGGGCACGGAGTTCAGGTAGGCGATGGTGGAGGCGCGGACACTCTGCTGATAGCTGCGAAGAGCTTCTACTGTGGTGAGGGAGGCGACGTCCGGCCGCTCGTAAGGCAGCAGTTGGAGACCCCGAACCCATCCGGCTTCTGCGGCGAAAAGGTGGACGATCTGGCCTAGCACCGTGGGCTTGCCAAAGCCGGGGAGTTCCTGGGTCAAGAGCTCAGGTGGAACGGTGGAGAGATGGTTTAGAACGATGCCCATGGATTCATGCAGGCAGGCGTGAAGGCCGGGTATTACCATGCTGGGGCCGGTGATGGTGGAGGCGATGTCGGGGGAGATGGCGACGGATAACGCTTCGCTGCCGGTCGCGCAGGCGAGGTCGGGTAACGCCTCGCTGCCGGCCGCAGGCGCAAGGTCGGGTATCGCTACGCTGCCGGTCGCGGACGCAAGGGCTTCGGCTTCCTCGATGACGCGGGAGAAAAGGTGAGCGATTCCCTTCTCCAACGAGGACTTGATTTTGTCGCCGAAGAACATGATGGGGGCGCCGCTGAACTCTTGAAGGGTGCGCAGTTCGGTGGCTTGCTGCTCGGGCATCCAGCGGAAAATGTAGTGCTGCTCTCCGGTGACGCCCGAGCCTTGTCCGCGGAAGTGCACGTAGAAGGGCGGCGTGGCGTCGAGGATTTCCGGCGTCAGTTTGAAGGGCATTGGCTTGGACATTTCAATGCTGAACTTTGCGCCCTTTGTCCACGGCTCGCCGCTGACCCAATGCACTTCGCGGATGGCGTCGGGGTCCCAGCGCGACCAGAGCTCGATGTTCTCGAAGACCTGCCAGACGTGCTCCGGAGTGCACTTTGCGACTGCGGCGTATTCGATGCTGAGCGACATAAGCTTCCTTGGATGCTAAGCCTGGGGATGACAGATGGCGCGCAGAATTCCGAGGGCGCGCTCGCAGTCCGACGGCGAAACATTGAGATGAGTGACGAAGCGGATGAGCTGCGGATTCACGGTTCCGGCGAGCACTCCGGCGGCCTTGAGCGCGGCGGAAATCTCGGTGGAGGATTTGCCCGTGCCGCTGACGTCGCAGATGACAATGTTGGTTTGCACGGTGGCGAGGTCGATGGTGATGCCGGGAATGCGGGCAACGCCTTCGGCGAGCAGGCGCGCGGTTGCATGATCCTCATGCAGGCGCTTGGGACCCTCTTCGAGGGCGATGAGTCCGGCGGCGGCCAGGATTCCGGCCTGACGCATACCTCCGCCGAGAGCTTTGCGCACGGAGCGTGCCTGGGCAATGAAATCCTTGCTGCCGACGAGCATGGATCCGACGGGCGCACCGAGTCCCTTGGAGAGACAGAACATGACGGAGTCAAAGCCGCGCGTGATCTCCGCAACAGGCTTGTTGAGGTAGGTGGCAGCGTTGAAGACGCGGGCTCCGTCGAGGTGAATGGGCAAGTGGCGCTCGTGGGCGTGGGTGCAGATTTCATCCATGGCGGCGATGGGGGTCACGGTGCCTCCGGCCATGTTGTGAGTGTTCTCCATGGCGATTAGTCCGGTTTGGGCCATGTAATACGTGGGTGGGGCGATTTTGGAGGCGAGCAGATCCCAGGAGAGAATTCCTTGCGGCGCGGAGATGGGACGGACGATGCATCCGCTGAACCAGCTCAGCATGGACATTTCATAGTTGAAGACGTGGCCGCGCTCCTCGCAAAGAATCTCCTGGCCGGGACGGGTGTGCAGTTTAATGGCAATCTGGTTGCCCATGGTTCCGGTGGGAACGAAGATGGCGGCTTCGCGTCCGAAGATTTCGGCGGCAACGGCTTCGAGGCGGTTGATGGTGGGGTCCTCGGCATAAACGTCATCGCCGACTTCGGCTGAGGCCATGGCGTGGCGCATGGCGTCGCTGGGCAAAGTTACGGTGTCACTGCGAAGGTCAATCGGAGAGGTGCTCATGAGTGCTCCAATGCGAGGGTGAAAACTCCAGTGTAAACGCTAGTCGCGCAGGAAGGCGGCAAAGACTTCATTGGAAAGCAGACGACCTTGCGCGGTGAGTCGCAGCCATCCGTCTTCGATGGCGAGCAGATCGCGCTCGACGAGATCGGTGATGGCCTCGCGATATTGATCGACGGCGGCGATGCCGAACTCTTCTTTGATGGCCAGCAGTTCGACGCCTTGTGTCATTCGCAGGCCGAGGAAATAAGTCTCTTCAATCGCCTGCTGGTCGGTGATGATGGTGCGCTCGGGAGCAGCTCCGGCCAGGAACGCGTCGAGGTTGTCCGCGTTGGCGAGACGCACGGCGCGATGAGGCTCGCGCGGAGTGGGAGCGAGCAGCATGGAGTGGGCGTCAACGCCGAATCCGAAGTAGGGGAGACGCTGCCAATAGCGCAGATTGTGGCGCGACTGGTGTCCTGGGAGCACGAAATTTGAGATTTCGTATTGGGTGATCCCGGCGGCGTTGAGGCGTTGGCAGGCGCGCTCGTAGAGGGTGACTATCAGATCCTCGTTGGGGACATGGTGAGCATGGTAGCGCGTGCCTCCGGCGATGAGTTCGCGTCCGAGGCGGGAGTCGTCATCGACCTCCAGCATATAGACGCTGACGTGCGGCACGGCTAACGCCAACACCTCGGTGAGCGATGTTTCCCAGCTCTCTTCGGTCTGGTAGGGGAGTCCGGCGATGAGGTCAATGCTGATCTCGGAGATGCCTGCGGCGCGGAGGCGAGAGACGTCAGTGAGAGTGATGTCGCGGGTGTGAAGGCGTCCGACGGAGCGCGATTCCTGATCTACGAAGGACTGCACGCCGAGCGAGACGCGATTGACTCCGGCGCGAGTCAGCACGGCGAGCACTTCGTCGGAGAGCGTGCCGGGCGCGACTTCTACTGTGAATTCGACGCGGGGTGAGAGCTCGAAGGTCTGGCGAATGGCGGCAAAGAGTCGCGAGAGCTGGTCGGGAGCTAGAACGCTGGGCGTGCCTCCGCCGAGATAGATGGAGTCTAGTTGCGGATCGAACTCGGAGCCGACCTCGCGGGCCAGTGCGGGGGCGGAAGCGATGTCCTGTTCTAGGTGCGAGATGTAGCGGTCGAAGAGTTCGCGGGAGAAAACTCCCGAGGCGAAGTTGCAGAACGAACACTTGCTGCGGCAGAACGGCACGGAAAGGTACAGGGCGGAATGTACGGCGGAGTCCATGGGGCGCCTTCAGTGTAAACCCGCGGCGTAGCTCATAAATCCGGCTTCAGAGTAGGAGCATCCCAGTTAGATATCTCAGTACGAGAGCGCGAACGAGAATCGATCGCCGGTGGAAGAGCTTGGGGACGCGCTCGAAATTTGAGGCATAAGGGGTCCTTCGCCAAGGCTCAGGATGACACTCTCAAAATACGAAGTGGATGCATCTACCGGGACCCGCGATAAGTTCGGAGAACTACTCGTGAATAGTGGTTGCAGATGGTGTGTGCTTCACCTTCACGATGAAGAGGGCGAATAGGGGCATAATGAAGCAGAGAACGCCGAGAAGCCAGAAAGCATCGAGGTAGGCCATGGCTCCGGCTTGTTGCAGGACGCTGCGGTAGAGCAGGCGAACGGCGCGCGCAGTTGGCAGGGCGAGTCCATTGGCATGCTGCGCGATGTACTGCGAGGTTTGCGTCTGCTGGACGCGGATATGGCTGGCGGAGAGGTGTTCGGCGAGACGAGCCTGGTGGAACTGCGCACGGCGCGCGAGAACCGTTGTTACGGACGCAATGCCGAAGCTTGATCCCAAGTTGCGCATGAGGTTGTAGAGCGATGAAGCTGCGTTGTTCTTACCGGGAGGCACGCGGGAGAAGCAGGTGGTGCTGATGGGAGTGAAGAGCGAAGCCAGTCCGATGGAGGCTAGCATTCGATAGATGGTAAAGGTGGCATAGTCGGTCTGCAATTGCAGGCGCGAGGTGAGCCAGAGAGAGACGCCAAGCACGATGGAGCCAAAGATGATCATGGGCCGCGCGCCGACGCGTCCGAGAAGAACGCCTGCCATGGGCATGGCGAAGATTAGGACGACTCCGCCGGGGGAGAGCACCATTCCGGCGCGGGTGGCCGAGTAGCCCAACAACGTTTGCAGGAATTGTGGAAGCAGAACGGTGCTGCCTGCTAGCACGAATCCGAGGCTGAAGATGAGGACGTGGGAGAGCGAGAAATTGCGCTCGCGGTAGAGTCGAAGATCGACCACGGGATTTTTGATTACGAGTTCGCGGATGATGACCGCGACTAGGCAGACTACGGCGGTCGCGGCTAGGAGCTGAATGCGTCCGGAACCGAACCAGTCATCCTCCTGACCTTTGTCGAGCACGAATTCCAATGAGCCTAGGCCGAGGGCAAGCAGGCCCATGCCAGTCCAGTCCATGGAGAGGAGATTGGCGCGGGTGAGCGGCTTGCCTGCGAGTGCGGGTGGATTGTGAATGAGGCGAGAGACAAGCAGCAGGGACAAGATTCCGACCGGGACATTGATGTAGAAGAGCCAGCGCCAACTGTAGCTGTCAGTGATCCAACCACCGAGGGTTGGACCGATGGCAGGCGCGAAGACTACGGCCATTCCGTAGATGGAGAATGCCATGCCGCGCTGACTCGGTGGAAAAGTGTCGGCAAGGATGGCCTGCGCTGAGGGCTGAAGTCCGCCGCCGCCGAGCCCTTGCAGGATTCGGAAGAAGACCAGCAGTGGGAGGCTGGGAGCGATTCCGCAGAGCAACGAACTGGCGGTGAAGATGACCACGCAGGTCATGTAGAAACGCTTGCGGCCAAAGAGTTCGGTGAGCCATCCGCTGAGGGGAAGGATGATGGCGTTGGCGATGAGATAGGAGGTGAGGACCCAGGTGCTCTCATCAATGCTGGCCGACAGAGACCCGGCGATGTGAGGCAGCGCGACGTTGGCAATGCTGGTGTCGAGGACCTCCATGAAGGTGGCGAGCATCACGGTCATGGCAATCAGCCACGGGTTGACGTGTGGGATCTCGGCAGGAGTGGAGGCGGAATGCACGGACACTAGTGCAAGACCTCCATTGGCAGTGACATCAGATCTTCAAACACTTTGCGTCCGCGTTCATCGTAACGAAATTGTGTACGGCACAAAGTATGAAGTCAAGGAGCTCTGATGGATGGATGAGCGCACGTTGCGGAATTGATTTTCCAAAGATGAACCGTGCGGCTGCGCGCCTCCATCTAAAATAAAGAGAGATGGCCGCCGAGGAAGAAGTACTAGGAAAAGCATACGACAGCCGGATTGTGCGCCGCTTGCTGCGCTATCTGAGCCCCTACACGCTCCAGGTTTCACTGGCAATGGTTGCAATCGTGCTAAAGGCCGGGGCCGACGTGCTGGGTCCGTACCTGACGATGACAGCCATCGACAAGTACCTGACGGCCAACCACGGCTCACATTTGCTGCTCGACCGCTTTCTCAGTCCTGAGCCACTGGTGGGAATTGCACAGGTGAGCGGTCTGTTTCTGGGCGTGCTGCTGCTCGGATTCTTCTTCGAGTTTACGCAAACCTACCTGATGCAATGGACCGGACAGAAGGTGATGTTCGATCTGCGAAGCCAGCTTTACAGGCATTTGCAGCGAATGGATATTGCGTTCTTCGATAAGAACCCCGTGGGACGTTTGGTGACGCGAGTGACGACGGACGTGGACGCCTTGAACGAGATGTTTACCTCTGGTGTGGTGTCCATTGTGGAAGATGTGTTTGTGCTGGCGGCGATTCTGGCGATTATGCTGCATCAGAACTGGCGACTGGCGCTGATCGCCTTCGGTGTGATGCCGCTGATCATCATTGCCACGCAGATTTTCCGCAAGGCAGTGCGCGATAGCTACAGGCGGATTCGCGTGGCGATTGCGCGGATCAATTCATTTTTGCAGGAGCACGTCAGCGGCATCACCGTGTTGCAGCTTTTTAATCGTGAGCGCAAGTCTTACGAGGAATTTGAAACCGTCAACGCGCAGCACATGGAGGCGTTCAAGGACGCCATCATGGCCTACGCTCTCTACTATCCCGTGGTGGAAACCTTGTCGTCCATAGCGATTGCTTGTGTGCTCTGGTACGGCGGGCACATGGTGCTGGGCCATGTAACGGTGCTGGGGCAGCTCACGACGCTGGGCGTTCTGGTGGCCTTCATGCAATACGCGCAGAGGTTCTTCCGTCCGATTCAGGATTTGAGCGAGAAGTTCAACATCCTGCAATCCGCGATGGCCGCTGCGGAGAGAGTATTCAAAACGCTGGATACGGAGCCGAAGATTCAGTCGCCTGCGGTGGAGAAGGTTCCGGATGGTCCGGGCAGAATTGAGTTCGACAATGTGTGGTTCGCCTATCGGCGGATTCCGGTGGAGAAGGACGGGAAAGTCACGCCCGGTGACGAATGGGATTGGGTTTTGAGGGGAGTTTCCTTCGCGATTGAGCCGGGAGAGACGGTGGCGATTGTGGGGCACACGGGTGCGGGCAAGACTACGCTGATTTCCCTGTTGCTGCGCTTCTACGATGTGCAGCAGGGCGCGGTGCGGATTGATGGCGTGGATGTGCGCGAGATGAATTTGCAGGAGTTGCGGCGGCGCTGCGGAGTGGTGCTGCAAGATCCTTTCCTGTTCAGCGGCACGATTGCTAATAACATCCAGCTTGGCTCGGCGCACGTTACGCGCGAAGCCGTGGAGCGGGCCGCAGAAGAGGTGAACGCGGCGGACTTCATCCAATCGCTGCCGGAGGGCTTTGACTCACTGTTGCAGGAGCGAGGCAATACACTTTCCACCGGGCAGAAGCAGCTGGTGTCATTCGCGCGGGCGCTGGCGCATGATCCGCGCATTTTGATTCTCGATGAAGCGACCTCAAGCGTGGACACGGAGACGGAGTTCCGGGTGAGGGACGCGCTGACGAGACTAGTGGAGGGCCGGACGTCACTGATTATCGCGCATAGGCTTTCGACGATTCAGCGGGCCGACAAGATTATCGTGATGCACAAGGGCAAGGTGCGCGAGGCTGGATCGCATCAGCAATTGCTGGCCGCCAAAGGCGTGTACTGGAAGCTCTATCAGTTGCAGTACAAGGATCAGGAACTGGGCGGAGCGGCAGTTGCCCCGCAGTTGCAGACGCGGCCTGAGGCAACGGCCGATTAGGTCGCATGGCAAGACAAAGTCAACAGCCTCACTCAGCGAAAGAGCGTTGAGTGAGCCACCCACCGCACCAGAACTTTGCCAATCCGATGGCTGCGCCTGATATTCTGACGGCTCATATGTCCAGCAAAACTGAAAGCAAGCCACGCGCACTACGTGTCATGATCTCCGCCGGGGAAGCGTCCGGTGAGATGTATGGCGCGGATCTGCTGGCGAAGTTGCGCTGGCTTCACGGTGGCGCGGTCGAATGCTTTGGCATGGGCGGCGAGCGCATGGCTGAGGAAGGCTGCGAACTGGTCGTGGATGCGCGCGACGTAGCCGTGGTGGGACTCTTCGAGGTGCTCAGCCACTTGCCTGCGATCTACGGCGAGTTTCATAAGTTGCTGGCTGAGGTGGATAGGCGGCGGCCGGATGTGGCCGTACTGATTGACTTCCCAGATTGGAACTTTCGGCTGGCGCGGCAATTGCATCAGCGTGGAATTCCAGTGGTGTACTACGTCAGCCCACAGCTCTGGGCATGGCGCAAATCGCGACTGAAACTGGTGCAGCGCTATGTGGCGGAGATGTTGGTGATCTTCCCGTTCGAGCGCGAGTTTTATGCGAAGAACCTGGTACAGGCGGAGTTTGTGGGGCATCCGTTGAGCGAGTTGAAGTTGCCGACGGTGAGCCGCGAGGAGTTTGCCGCCCGCTGGGGGCTTGACGCAGCCAAGACATGGATCGCGTTGCTGCCGGGGAGCCGAAGGAAAGAGCTGCGATTGAACCTGCCGGCGATGTTGGGTGCGGCGGAGCGGTTGGGAAGTTGCTTCGAGTTTGTAATGCCAGTGGCCAGCACGTTGGAGAGTGGCTGGATTCGGGAGCAGATTGGCTTGTGCTCCAACGCGGTGTCGGTCAAGCTGACGGACGATGCGCGAGCCAGTCTGTTGCACTCACGCGTCGGTGTGGTGGCCAGTGGGACGGCCACGGTGGAAGCGGCCCTGATCGGCACTCCATTTGTGGTGGTGTACCGCGTGGCCGGGCTCACGTGGGCCGTAGGACGCCATTTGGTGAAGCTGCCGCACTACGGCATGGTGAACCTAGTGGCGGGGCGCGAAGTTGTTCCGGAGCTGATCCAGGCGCGCTTTACACCCGAGAACGTGGAGGCCGGTGTACGGAAACTGCTTGAAGACGGCGCGGCACGGCAGACCATGATCGCCGCCCTGGCGCAAGTGCGCGAGCGTCTGCGCGGCGATCTGAGAAAGAGTGCGCTTGCGGGACAAGCCGAGGAGTCAGCGGCAGGAAGAGCCGCGCGAGCGGTATTGCGCGTTGCGGAAATCACTCCGCGCGAGAGAGAATAAGCCCTCATCGCAAGAAGCTGCCCAGCATCTTCTGTACGATTTCTTACATCCACTAGAGTTGTGCAATTCGGCAGGAGCAAACTTCCCATGCAATTCGCAGGACGGAGTACGAGACAGACCGTTCTCACCTCATTGGCCATTCTGGCCATGCTGCTTCCGGTGGCGTTGCAGGGAGCTGAAAAGCCGCGCATCCGGGCGGAAGATTACACGATAGACGCGAAGATTTCTCCGCAGACGCACAAGCTGACAGCGCGAGCCGTGGTCAAGTTCGTTGCGTTGGACGACATAAGCATTGCGAGTTTTGAGCTGCACAACGCCCTCCGCGTGACGCGGGTGGCGGATGAACAGGGGAATGCACTTCAGGCGGAGCGTGTCTCCCAGGATTCGACGGTCCGGGTGCAACTGCCGACCGGAATGACCAAGGGGCAGGAGGCGACGTTCACGTTCGAATACGAGGGTATTGTGACCTCGGCGGACGACAGCCCGGTGCCGGGCCTGAGGCTGGCCTATATCGGCGATCCCATCACCTACCTGCTGTACTCGGGGCGATGGTTTCCGGTGACGAATTACGGGATCGACCGGTTTACGGCGCGGCTGAATATTACGGTTCCGGCAGAGTACGTGGTGATCTCATCCGGGGCTGGCACGGCAGGGCAGGTGAGCGAGAACGCGACGCCCATTGACTCCAAGTCTGCGAAAGAGGCCGACGAGCCCAAGCTGCAAGTTCGCTCCAGAGCTGGGGTAAAGGCGAAGCCTGGGCAGGCGGCTCCCAAGGCCGCCATGACACCAGAACCCGGCGGCAAATCATTTCACTTCAACTGGACGAAACCGAGCTTCCCGGGAACGGTTGTGCTGGGGAGGTTCGTGGATACCCCGGTCAGCGAGGCGGGACTGACAGTTCACGTGTACTTCCTAAAAGATAAGGCGGATTTCGCGCAGCAATATGGTGAGACGGTCGCAAAGGAGCTTGGCTTTTTCATTACCGTTTACGGAGTTCCGATCAGCTCGGAACTGAAGCTGGTGGAGTTGCCGGATGATTCGGTGCCGACGACATGGGCTCCTGAGCTGGCGGGAATTGCGGCACGCAATATTGGCGCGAAGGTGAATTACCGTTTGCTGGCGAACGCGGTGGCACACCAGTGGTTCGGTACGATTGTGAGCCCGGCAACCCGGAACGACTGGTGGATTGAGGACGGCGGCGCGCGCTACAGCGAGAGCCGCTACATTGAATACGCCGCTGGTCCGGCGGGCGCGCAGGAGGCCGTGAAAGACATGGCCGTGGGTGCCTTGGCCTATGAGAGCGTCCCCCTGAACCAGATTGGAACGCTGGACACATTTGACCCGGTGTTTCAATCAATGGCCAGTGACAAGGGCGGCATGATCTACCATATGCTTCGCTGGGTAATGGGAGATCAGCGCTTTGACAAGACGATGCGCACATTCTTCCAGACTTATTCAGGCAAGCCGGTGGGGCTGAAGGATCTGCAAAAGGTGAGCGAAGAGATTCAGGGCGAACAATTGACATGGTTCTATTCGCAGTGGCTGGATTCGACGGGGGCGCCGGAGTTCAAGAACAAGTACACGGTGTTCCGCATCAAGAAGGGTTTCCGGGTAGTGGGAGAGGTGCAGCAGGATCTCGACCTCTTCCGCATGCCGGTGCAATTGAAGATCGATACGGATGGCAAGACGGAAGACAAAACCATCGATGTGGTGGGAACAGACTCCAGCTACACGATTGAGACCTTTGGCAAGCCGCGTCGCATCACCATTGATCCGAATAACTGGGTGCTGAAGAACTCAGGGGACTTGAAGCTGCGCACGGCCATTATGCGCGGGCAGCAGATGGTGCAGCAGGGAAATCTGGCCGAGTCGCTGAAGGAGTTCCAGAAAGCGATTGAGCAGAACAAGAATAGTTCGCTTGCACACTATCGCATTGCTGAGGTCTTCTTCCTGCAGAAGAACTACCAGGCAGCGGCCAATGCTTATCGCGACTCGCTGAACGGCGATGGAGAGCCGCGCTGGACGGAAGTATGGAGCCACATACAGCTCGGTAAGATTTTTGACATCACCGGACAGCGTGAGCGAGCTTTAGGCGAATACCGGCAGGCACTGCAGACCAACGACAATACGCAGGGCGCGCTCGATGAAGCGCGTCACTATTTGGCCGGGCCGTTCCAGCGGGCCGACGGCAACTAGATTCTGCGATCACGAGAAGAGGCCGCGCGGTGTGCGCGGTCTTCATCTTTGCTCAAAGCAAGCTGTTTATAGGCTATGCGCTTGCTGCGGAATTAGTGTCGCGCGTGATGGTAAAGCTGGATGCCATGCGCGTGGCAAGCTGCTTTGCTATGGCAAGCGCATTCTCACTGGTGAAGGCGGAACAGTGAATCTCCGCACGGTCACCCGTGAAGTACATGCCTACGATAATCTCTGCCTTGGCCGCTGTGTCTGAGAGATCGAGAGCGTGGCAGTTGCTGACGATGACGGTGTTGGGCAGGCAGATGCGATCCAGCAGGCAGAACATCTCCAGCTTGGATTCGGTTTCGTCTGGCCCTGTCTCCATGACGATGCGCGCCTGACGGGCGGCATCTTCAATGCTGGTGGCGCAATCGATACGCGCGAATGCCGCGTCGGCTCCGGCCTGGTCGAGAGTGCCGGATGCTACGGCGTCGTCGAGTGTCTGGCGAATCTCCTGGCGCGCAAAGGTGAGCGAGGTCGGGATGAGGTCTTCGAGTATCACTCGATACCCGGCCACGGCCGCGCGACGGGCCAGCTCCCGCCCGATTCTGCCCGCGCCAATCACAGCAATGGACTCCGTCTGGGGAGGAGCCATTGCTATTTCTCCAACTGTTCGACCATCTTGGTGAAATTCGGGTCCGAGTTGCGCATGTATTCGGCGAGCTTCTTGCGCTCGTCTGCTGCCATGAAGCCGCTGCCAACAACAATGCGACGGAGGGTGGTTGAAATGTCGTCCACATAATTCATCATCCGAATCAGTTCACCGCTTGATGCCATGATGCCTCCTGAATACGTTAGATGCGCTTTGAACTCCGCTGACAGCGCAAAGGAGTATTGTCTTCGTTCGAAGCGGGTTCGTCAAAGTGGCGCTAACCGGCTACCCGCGCCACCGCATCTAAACGCTAATTGATGCAGAATACCGGCACTTCGAATGAGCTCATAATGCAGGCGAAAACACCTCCCACTCCAGAAGCGGTGAATGAAACATCTGAGTTGCTCAGTCGTTTGGCGGAAAATCAGCGCCGAATTCGACCAGGTTCCGCGTATCGAATACAGTTCAACGGCGGCTTCCGCTTTGTGGATGGACTTCGTCTGCTGCCGTACCTGCAAAGTCTGGGGATCACGACACTTTACTCCTCGCCCATTCTGGCCGCGCGGGCCGGAAGCACGCACGGATACGACATTACCGACCACAACCGGATCAACCCTGAGATCGGCAGTGAGGAAGAGCTGCAGGAACTCCTCGGCGATCTGAAGCACAGGGGCATGGGCCTGTTGCTCGACGTGGTGCCCAATCACATGGGCGTAGGCTATGGCACCAATCTCTGGTGGCGCGATGTGCTGGAGAATGGGCGCGCTTCCGAGTTCGCAATCTTTTTTGATATTGACTGGAACCCACTGAAACCCGAGCTGCGGAACAAGGTGCTACTGCCTATTCTGGGCAATCAGTATGGGGAAGAGCTGGAAGCAGGGCACATTGTGCTGGCCTACGATGAACGCGGCTTCCGGGTAGAGTATTTCGACAAGGTTCTCCCGGTTGATCCGCAAACGATACCGCTGATCTTTCGTTCGCTGAACGAGCTTCGCCAGCCGGGAGATACCGAGCGCGAGTTGCTTTCAGTGCTGGCGGCGTTTGCCGAGTTGCCATCGCACACTACTTCCGAGCCGGAGCGGGCGTCGCGCCGGCAACGGGAAGTTCCCTTCCTGCTGCGCCGCTTCATGGAACTGATGGAGCGTTCGCCCGAGGTGCGCGCGCACCTGCAGGAGGCCGTGAAGCGGATGAACGGGACGGTCGGCGAGCCACGCAGCTTTGACGCGCTGCATGAGTTGCTGGAGGCGCAGGTGTATCGCCTGGCGCACTGGCGGGTTTCCGCCGAGGAGATCAATTACCGGCGCTTCTTCGACGTGAATGACCTGATTGGGTTGCGCATGGAGGACCCGCAGGTTTTTGCTGCCACGCAGAAGCTGATTCGCAGGCTGGTGGCCAACGATGCCGTGATCGGGCTGCGCATTGACCATCCCGATGGAATGTTTAACCCTCCGCAGTATTTCACCCGTCTGCAGGTGCTGTTTGCAGCCGCTAAACTTCATGGTCCAGTTCCAGTGGGTGAGCTGGCGGAGAATGGGATCGAGATGGACGTGCAAACCTCCTTCGCGCAGCACGGGCTGCGTCCCGGCGAGGAACCATATTACGTGGTGGTGGAAAAGATTCTGGAGAAGGGAGAATCGCTTCCACGAGAGTGGCCAGTGAGCGGAACCGTTGGTTATGAATTCACCAACGCGGTGAACGGAATCTTCATCGACGGGCGAAATCAGAAGAACTTTACCAACTTGTATCACAGGCTGATTGGAGAATCGCTCAATGTTGACCAACTGATTTATCAGGCGAAGAAATTGGTTATGCTCACCGCGCTTTCCAGTGAAGTGAACGTGCTCAGCCATATGCTCGACGAGATCAGTTCCACGAACCGGCGGGCGCGCGACTTTACGCGCAAGGTGCTGAGGGACGCGATTCGCGAGACCATCGCGAGCTTCCCGGTGTACCGCACATACGTCGACGAGCGCGGCAACATCAGCGACCGCGACCGCGAATTCATTGCGGGCGCCGTGGGGACGGCAAAACGCCGAAACAGCTCCATGGCAGGGCAGGTGTTCGACTTCCTGCAAGACATCCTGCTGCTGCGCGAGGACACGAGCGGTACACCGATTCATGGCTTCCGGCGGCAGCTCTATTTCTCGCTGAAGTTTCAGCAACTCACTGGACCGGTAATGGCCAAGGGCCTGGAAGACACAGTCTGCTACGTTTACAACCGGTTCATCTCCGTCAACGAGGTGGGCGGAAATCCGGGCAGCTTCGGCGTGAGTGTGGAGGAATTCCATCAGCAGAACCGAGAACGTGCCGAGCTTTGGCCCAACGCGCTGCTCACTACCTCCACACATGACACGAAGCGCAGCGAAGATGTTCGCATGCGACTGGACGTGCTGAGCGAGATGCCGCGTCCGTGGGCAGCACAGGTCATGCGCTGGAGGCGCATCAATCGCGCCAAACGCAGAACAATCGAAAATGGCAACGTCGTTCCTGATAACAACGAGGAGTACTTCCTTTACCAGACATTGGTTGGCACATGGCCAATGCCCGCGAACGCGTCATTCGCCCCAGGCGACTGGGCGTTGAGCCGCGAAGAGCGCGTCGCGTATATTGCGCGAATCCAGGAGTACATGCAGAAGGCCGTGCACGAGGGGAAGATCAACCTGAGCTGGATTAACCCGAACCAGGAGTACACGGACGCATTACTCAGGTTTGTGGCCCGCATTCTGTCACCCGGAACGGAAGCCAAGCCGAACAACTTTCTGCGCCTGTTACAGGAGTTTATGCCGCGACTCGCCTGGTTTGGAGCGATCAATTCGCTCTCTCAGACGCTGCTGAAGCTGACCTCGCCGGGAGTGCCTGACATTTACCAGGGACAAGAGCTGTTTGACTTCAGCCTTGTTGATCCCGATAACCGAAGGCCGGTGAATTTTGCGCGAGCCGAGAAGTGCATGAAGGAATTGGGTGACAAGAGACCGGACGTTTCGCTATGTCTCGAACTGCTGGAACACTGGACGGATGGACGGCTGAAGTTCTGGACGACTCACCGGGCGTTGCAGATACGAAACGAGTTGAGCGACATCTTCCGGCACAGCAACTACAAATTGCTGCGGATGCAAGGCGAGCGAGCCGAGCACTGCGTGGCCTTTACGCGTCAGTATGAGAAGAAGAGCGTGATTGTTGCTGTGCCTCGACTGAGCTTCACCCTGCTGAACGGCGAACCACGGACAGCTCGCGCGGAAGACTGGCGAGGTACGAAGGTGGATTTGCCTCGGGAGTTTTGCGGGCGCGAATTCAGCAACGCATTTTCAGGCGAGCGCGTAAGGGTCACGGACGACGGGGAGCTGCTATGCAGCGAAATCTTCGCCAGCTTCCCCGTGGCCCTGCTTGTCGAATGACGGCTGACGGTCGGTAACTTCAGCAAGCGTGGCGAGCTTTTGCGCCAGCTCCGGAAGTAAAGCATCGGAAGAGTAACGCCAAGTCCAGTTGCCATCGCCAAAGCTGGGTATGTTCATGCGCCCATCCGAGTCGAGGCTGAGCACGTCTTGCAGTGGCACCACGCAAAGGTTCGCCGTGGAGCTCTGAGCCAGCCGGATCATTGCCCAGTTGATGCCGTCACTGGAATCGCCCAGCAATGCGCCCGCGAAGCGCCGCTCATTCTCTGAACAGTTCTTCCACCATCCGAGGGTGGTGTCATTATCGTGCGTCCCGGTGTAAACCACGGTGTTGGGCTGATAGCGATGCGGGAGATAGATATGCGCGCCCGGATCACCGAAAGCGAATTGCAGGATGCGCATGCCGGGCATCTTCCACTGCTCGCGCAGGGCATTCACGTCTGGCGTGATGACTCCGAGATCCTCGGCGATGAAAGGAAGGTCGCCAAGCTTTTCCTGCAGCACGCGGAACAGATCGCTGCCGGGACCATCGACCCAACGCCCATGCACGGCAGTCGGCTCGCTGTTCGGAATCTCCCAATACTGCTGGAAGCCGCGGAAGTGGTCGAGGCGAATGATGTCGCAGCTTGCGAGCGCCCAGCTCATCCTGCGCACCCACCAGTCATAACCGCGCTGCTTCAGCTCTGCCCAGCGGTATAACGGATTTCCCCAACGCTGGCCTGTGACAGAAAACGCGTCAGGTGGGACACCGGCCACACACTCGGGCTCGAGGGTGTTGGCATCGAGGCGGAAAGTGTCCGGGTGGGTCCACACATCGGCCGAGTCATAGCTGACAAAGATAGCCACGTCACCGATAATTCTCACGCCCTTGCTGCGGCAATAGGAGTGAAGTGCGCGCCACTGCTCGAAGAACGCAAACTGCAGGAATCGGGCGCGGTCGAGTTCATCGTGCAGCTCTTTGCGGATGGCGGCCATCGCCTCGGGCTCACGATGCGCGAGCTCGCGCGGCCAGGTGTTCCAGCTTCGCAGCTCATGGCGAAGACGCAAGGCGTCAAACAAAACGTAATCTTCCAACCACCAGGAATTTTCGGCAACAAAGCGGTCAAAGCGCGCGCGGTGTTCGGCGGTTGCGTCACGCAAGAACGACGCGGCTGCCTCCTGCAGAAGAGGTACCTTGTCGCGTGCAACTTGCGCGTAATCGACCCGCCCTTCGCGGACGTTGAGGGACTGAACCTTCTCGCGCGAAATCATGCCGCGATCTGCTAATCGCTCAAGACTAATCAACAGAACATTGCCGGCGAACGCCGACGTGGAGGAATAAGGGGAGTTTCCAATGCCCGCGGGATTCAACGGAAGAATCTGCCAGAGCCCCTGGCGTGCATTGGCCAGGAAGTCGACAAACTGGTATGCCGACGGACCAAGGTCGCCGATTCCACCGTGAGCGGGGAGGGATGTGGGATGCAAAAGAATTCCGGAGCTTCGGTTTTCAGGCATGTATTTAAGTTCGCACAAGTTTGCGGAACAGATTCCACTATAGGATGCACTGCCGAGAACCACTTTGGCGACCAAAAAAACGGGGAGGGCAAACACCCTCCCCGAATGTGTAACTGGTGCTGCTACTGATTGCTGGACCCGCCGCTGCCGCCGAGCGCGTCCACCTTCTTCTTGTCGACGATAATGCGTCCTTCTTTTTCCATGCGCTCGCGAAGCGAGGCGACGAAAACTTCTTCGGCCTCCGAACGCTTGCGATCCAACAGTGATGCCTTGACGCGATCTTTGATGGCAGCGAAATCCGCATCGGTCGGAGCCTGCTTCTCAACAAGTGCCACCACTACGCCCTTCTGTCCGAGGTTGAGCGCCTGACTGATGTCGCCCGGTTTCATATCGAAGACCTGGGGAGCCGTCGAGGAAACCTGACCAAGATCAGGCACCTGTCCGTCCGAAGCGATAAGGTCGCTGGTCTTCACGGTTGCACCCACGGCCTTCGCAGCCTCACGCAGATTATGCGAAGCGTGAGCCTTGTCGGCCAGTTCCTGCGTCTTCTGAGACAGCAGAGCCTGCGCCTTTTGCTGCTTCAATTCGACAGCGAGACGTTCCTTAACCTGTTCGAAGCTAGGCGTCGCCGGCGGCTTCACTTCCGTCACCTGCACGACAGCTACGCCGCGAGGCAGCGGAACGGCAACCGGAGCTGCATTCACCTTGGCGCTGAAAATGGTATCGGCAAACTGCGGGGCCGCACCCACACCTGGCAATGCGTCATTCCGCGAGATGAAGCCGCTCTCCTGCACCTGCAGCCCATTGCTCGAAGCAGCTTTTTCCAAGCCGCCCGATTTGGCCTGGGCTTCTACGTTGTGTGCAAGCTGCTCAGCCAACTTCTGATTCTTCTGCGCCGCCACGATGGGTTCGATCTCGGGACGAACCTCGTCAAACGAGCGAGCATGCGCCGAAATCCTGTCATCCACGCGGATGATTTCAAAGCCATAGCTGGTGGGGATCAGATCGGAAGATTGTCCCTTCGATAATCCGAAAGCGACCTTCTCAATCTCTGGAGCCGAGCCGGAGCCCTGCACCAGTTGACCTACAGAGCCGCCATCTTTCGCGGTCGCCGTATCGTCAGAGTACTTCTTCGCCATCGCGGCAAAGTCAGCGCCCTTGTGAAGCTGATTCAGCACATCCTGAGCTTTTGCCTTGGCGGCGTCGGCCTGCTTGGCATCTACTTTGCCGTCTGGACCGGGGAGCGGAAGCTTGATGAGAATGTGGCGAACTTTGACCGACTCGGGAATGCGGAACTCGGCCGCGTGCTGCCGGTAGTAGCTCTGCAGTTCATCGTTAGTAGGCTTGGCTGGGTTGGGCAGTCGCGCCGGATCCACGAGCACGTACTTGACCTTGCGCTGCTCTGGAATAGTGTTGGCAAACTGCTGCAGGTTCTTCTCGTAGAACGCGTGCAGTTCCGAGTCATCCACGCTAACCGACTTTTCAAGGTCGGTAACGCTCAACACGGCGTAATCAAATTTGACCTTGGTCTTCAACTTGACGAAGGCATCGTGCACTTCCGCGTTAGAGACGAACACTCCCGCCCCGAGCACAGTGCGCAGTTTGCGCATGGTCAACTCGTTGCGAAGCTCCTGCTCAAACTGAGGCACGCTGAGATTGAATTGCGAAGCGATCATATCGCGATACTGGTCGGCGCCAATGAACGTGCCATTGGGATAGAGATACTGAGCCATGTTGCCATGCTGCATCTCATAGCGCAGATCTTCATCCGTGGCTTCCAACCCAAGGCGCTTGGCCTCATGCAGATAGACCTTCTGCATTACGACGGCTTCCACCGCCTGCGGCAGAATGAACTGTTTGAACTGTTCGGGAATGCGGCGCTGCTGCATCATGCTGCGCGCCACCTGGTCCACTTCCTGATTGGTGACGTCCTGGCCATCGACTTTGGCGACAGCGTTGGCACTTACACCGCGACCGCCAACGTCATTGAGAATCCCGCCGGGAACAAGCGTTACGACCATCATGATGCAGACGATGGAGAGGAAACCGACCAGAAGTGCTTTCTGAAATCGGCCAGGGGTTTGCAGGAATCGAATCATCTTCCAATGGGCTCCGAAAAATAAAGGGCGAATACAGGATTATAAACCAGTGGCTTCGATTGCCACGTATTCGGAATTTTTCCCATCATCCGAAAACATTCAGCATCCCCGCCCAATGGAGAAGTTTGCCCTTCGAGGCCCGAATTGCACCTTTGGGTTCAGGCGGCTTTCCCTGTTCCGGCACGCGCGTGTTGTAATGAAGGCTGGGTTTGTATGTCACACATGAAACAGGGTCTTCGTACTAAATGGATTGCCGCCAGTCGCCGCCTGAGAGAACTGGGCATGATCGCCCATGGGTTGCTGGACACCAATCATGTGGTGATGGCTCACATCATACCCATGCGCCGTTGCAACCTTGCTTGCGCCTATTGCAATGAATTCGATGCGGTCAGCAAGCCAGTCCCGCTGGATACCATGCTTCAGCGCATTGATCAACTTGCGCGCCTCGGGACGTCGATCGTAACCATCAGCGGCGGCGAACCCATCCTGCACCCGGAACTTGACGACATCATTCGCCACATCCGTCAGCGCGGCATGCTAGCCGGGATGATCACAAATGGATACCTGCTGACCGCCGAGCGGATTGAACGATTGAACCGCGCCGGGTTAGATCACATGCAGATTTCCATCGACAACGTGATGCCGGACGATGTTTCGAAGAAAAGCCTCAAAGTTCTGGATAAGAAGCTGCAACTGCTGAGCGAGTATGCCGAGTTTCACGTGAACATCAACAGCGTGGTGGGTGGCGGAATTCATAATCCTCACGACGCGCTGGTCGTTGGACGCCGTGCACGCCAGCTCGGCTTCACCTCGACGGTAGGAATCATTCACGACGGCGACGGACAACTGCGCCCACTGAATGGCGATGAGCGCACGGTGTTTTTCAAGATGCACAACATGGACCGCCGAAGCTATTCGCGCTTCAACTGGTTCCAGGACAACATTGCGAACGGTAAACCGAATGACTGGCGCTGCCGTGCTGGTGCTCGTTACATCTATATCTGCGAAGACGGACTTGTGCACTACTGTTCGCAGCAGAGAGGCTATCCTGGTGTGCCGCTCATGCAATACACGAAGGATGACGTGCGCCGCGAATTCCTGACCACGAAGGGCTGCGCCCCGAACTGTACCGTGAGCTGTGTTCACCAAGTGAGCTACATAGATTTCTGGCGCGCACCGCAAACTCTTCAGCCACAGCCACGCACAAGCGACGTCGGCGAACTGGTCCAGATCCAAAGCGACTGACCGCTTCCGGGCTTGGACCAGGCTTAACTGGGCTGTCATGCCGTTTCCGAATGCGGCTTTCCACAAGGATTCGCCATGAAACGTTGCGTGATCCAAACACGTTTGTTACTATCAAAAAGGTTCTGAGCCAATCAGTACCGCTGTAGGAACCGGCCCAACGCAATTCTCCGCACATGGTCCGTCAGTAGAAGAATTCAGAAGGGCGCGTAGCTCAATTGGCAGAGCAACTGACTCTTAATCAGTAGGTTGTAGGTTCGATTCCTACCGCGCTCACCATCTTTTC
>Ga0182012_10000823_pt1 | contig 34003 bp, 27 predicted proteins | sample 612S2SmetaG_FD_120486 | JGI IMG/M metagenome (GOLD analysis project Ga0182012, IMG submission 120486) | Permafrost microbial communities from Stordalen Mire, Sweden - 612S2S metaG | ecosystem: Environmental > Terrestrial > Soil > Wetlands > Permafrost | place: Sweden: Stordalen | collected...
ATGGTGTAGATCTTCGAGTCGCGGTGCCAGCGCTCGACCGGGTGCTCGCGGATGTAGCCGTAGCCCCCCATGATCTGGATGGCCTCCTCGGTCACCCACACCGCGGTCTCGCCGGCGAACAACTTGGACATCGATCCCTCGCCGGAGGTGAACTCCTTGCCGTTGGCGCCCATCCACGCGGCCCGCCAGACCAGCATGCGGGAGGCGTCGATCCGCGTCTTCATGTCGGCCAGTTTGAAGGCGATGGCCTGGTTTTCGATGATGGCCCGTCCGAAGGCCTTGCGCTCCTTGGCGTAGTCCAGCGAGTACTCGTACGCGGCCCGGGCGATGCCCAGGGCCTGGGCCCCGACAGTGGGCCGGGACGCCTCGAAGGTCTTCATGGCGGCCTGGCTGGTGGAACGCTTCCCTTCGCGGGCCCGGGCCAGTTTGGCGTCGAGCTTGTCCTTGCCACCGAGCAGGCAGTGGCCGGGGACCCGCACGTCGTCCAGCACCACCTCGGCGGTGTGGGAGGCCCGGATCCCCATCTTCTGGAACTTCTGGCCCTGGGACAGGCCGGGAGTGCCCGGAGGAACGATGAAACTGGCCTGGCCCCGCGAACCCAGTTCGGGATCGACCGAGGCCACCACCACGTGGATGTCGGCGATCCCGCCGTTGGTGATCCAGGTCTTCGTGCCGTTGATGACCCATTCGTCCTTGGCCTGGTCGTACACGGCCCGGGTGCGCAGGGACGAGACGTCGGAGCCGGCGTCGGGCTCGGACACCGCGAAGGCCGCCAACTGAATCTTCTCCGGGGTCCCGAAGCACTGGGGACCCCACTCCATCAACTGTTCCGGCGTCCCGTTGGCGGCGATGCCGGCCAGGCCCAGCGTGCTCCCGAAGATGGACAGGGCGATGCCGGCATCACCCCAGGCCATCTCCTCGTTGGCGATGGGCATCAGCAACCCGGCCTCGTCGGCGAAGCACTGGGCGATGAAATCGAAGGAGTAGAGACCGATACGGGCGGCCTCCTCGATGATCGGCCACGGGGTCTCCTCCCGTTCGTCCCACTCGTGACCGGCGGGGCGGATGACCGACTCGGCAAAGTCGTGGACCCACTTCTGGATCTGGAGTTGATCCTCGTTCAGGTCGAGAGAGAAATCAGCCATGTCGAGCTTCTCCGTTCCGGCCCGGACCGGGCCTCGCACGCCAGACGACGTCATGGAAGCGGCCCCTGGGTGCCTCCCCTGAGGGCCCGTTTCGGCCTGCAGGCGCTTCGTAGTTACTCCATGGTAACCGGAAAGGGGACGCAAGCGCCACATCCCCGGACGCGATGGGGAGCCGAGCGCAACGGGATGCGGTCCGCGAGGCGACGCGCCGGGGCCGGCGGGGTCACGACACCCGGACCTCCGCACAGGTCCGGTGGCGATAAGGGGTGGGCGCGCCGCGCCGACGCCCGGCCGGCTGGTCGGTCGGGTCGACGGTCCCGGACGCAGGGAGGGAGGCTAGGCCGGTTGGGCCAGGCGCACGTCGACCGCCTGGAGGCCCTTCGGGCCCTCCTGAAGGTCGAACTCAACCGCCTGACCCTCTTCGAGTGAGCGGAATCCGTTCATCTGGATGGCGGTGTGGTGGACGAAGACGTCAGCCCCACCATCCGGTTGCGAGATGAAGCCGAAGCCCTTCTCGGCGTTGAACCACTTGACTGTTCCGGAAGCCACGGTGGCAATCCCCTTTCCTCCACACGCGCAGTGCACGCAGGGAGCCCTCGTGGCCGGACCGGGCCGGGTGGGCCCGCCGTTGCGGGTCCTCGAGACCACCTCCGGAGGGGGTTCCCTGCCCGGCAAACGCTAGCAGTCCCATTTTCGGAATCAACGCCTGAGAGGCCTCTGCGGACCCCTGTTCACGCGGCGTTCACCGTCGCCGGATACGGGTCCCGTCGGGTCCGTCCTCGACCAGCCATCCGTCCGCCTCCAATTCCCCACGGAGAGTGTCGGCCTCGTCCCAGCGGCGGGCCGCACGGGCCTCGTCCCGGCGCCGGACCAGGTCGGCGGTGGCCGGATCGGTGTCGGCACCGGTGCCGGTCCGCAGACCGAGCCCGAGAGCGGCGGCGATCAGTGCGGCGGTATAGGCGCTATTGGCGGCGTCCCCGGTGTCACCCCGGTCGTGGGCGGCGTTGGCCCGGCGCACCAGTTCGAAGACAGTGGCCAGGGCCCCGGGGGTGTCGAGGTCGTCGTCCATGCACCGCCGGAACCGGTCCACGGCCTCCCGGTCGACCGGCTCCCCGGGAGCGGCCGGGCCGGCACCGTCGACCACCGGGCCGCCGGCCGACAGGTCGGCCAGATCGAACCGGCGGGCCAACTCGTCCAGGCGGGCCAGGCCGGATTCGGCATCACCGATGGTCTCGGGGGTGACCTCGATGGGGGACCGGTAGTGGGACCGCAGGACCAACAGCCGGTAGGCGCGGGCGTCGCTGCGGGACAGCAGGTCGGAGAGGGAGGTGAAGTTCCCCAGCGATTTGGACATCTTCTCCCCGCCCACCGTGACCCACCCGTTGTGGACCCAGTGGCGGGCGAAGGGGTGGCCGCTGGCCACCGCCTGGGCCCGCTCGTTCTCGTGATGGGGGAACATGAGATCCAGACCGCCGCCGTGGAGTTCGAACCCCTCCCCCAACAGGTCCAGCGACATCACCACGCACTCGGTGTGCCATCCGGGCCGGCCCATGCCCCAGGGCGACTCCCACGACGGCTCGCCCTCCTTGGCCTTCTTCCACAGCACGAAGTCCAGCGGTGACCGCTTCTCCTCGTCGGCCTCGACCCGGGCCCCGGCCCGCAGCGACTCGAGGGGCTGGTGGGCCAGCAGCCCGTAGCCGGGCACCTCGGCCACCGACAGGTAGACCCCGTCGCCCGTCTCGTAGGCCACCTGCCGGTCCATCAGGTCCGCCACCAGCTCGATCATCCGGGGCACATAGGCCGTGGCGTGAGGGGTCCCATCGGGCCGGAGAACCCCCAGCGCGTCCATGATCTCCCACCACAGGGCCTCGTTGGTGGCCGTGAACTCGTCGATGTCGACGCCCAGGGACGAGGCCCGCTCGATGATCTTGTCCTCGATGTCGGTGATGTTGGAGACGTAGGTGACCTCCAGGCCGGTGAAGAGCAGGTAGCGCCGTAGGACGTCGAAGACCAGGGAGAACCGTCCGTGCCCGAGATGGGGGACGCCGTCGACGGTCGGTCCGCAGACATAGAGGGAGACCTGGCCCGGTACCCGGAGGGAGAGCGGTGACACCTCGCCGGTGGCAGAGTCGTGGAGCGCCAGCACGCAGGGTACGGTAACCCGATCATGACCACGCGCGTGAACGGCCCGGATCCTCAGCCCACCGGTCCCGCAGGCATCCCGGAGAAGCCCGGTCTGGAGGGCCTGGAGGCCACCTGGTCGGCCCGGTGGGAGGCCGACGGCACGTACGCCTTCGACCGCACCGCCCCGCGGGAGCGGGTCTACTCCATCGACACCCCTCCCCCCACCGTGTCGGGGTCCCTGCACATCGGGCACGTCTTCTCCTACACCCACACCGACGCCATGGCCCGCTTCCACCGCATGCGGGGCAGGTCCGTCTTCTACCCCATGGGGTGGGACGACAACGGCCTCCCGACCGAACGGCGGGTCCAGAACTACTTCGGGGTCCGCTGCGATCCGGGCCTGCCCTTCGACCCCGGATTCGTCCCGCCCGACGATCCGCCCTCACCGCCCGTGTCGATCTCGCGCCCCAACTTCGTCGCCCTGTGCCAGCAGCTGACCGCCGAGGACGAGAAGGCGTTCGAGCAGCTGTGGCGGACGCTCGGGCTCTCGGTCGACTGGTCGCACACCTACGCCACGGTGTCCGAGCACGCCCGACGGGTGTCCCAGCGCGGGTTCCTCCACCTGGCCCAACGGGGCCAGGTGGTCCAGCGCACCGCGCCGACCCTCTGGGATGTGGACTTCCGCACGGCGGTGTCCCAGGCCGAGCTGGAGGACCGGGAACGTCCCGGCGCCTACCACCGCATCCGGTTCCCGAGGGTGGGCCACGACGGCGGGGTGGACATCGAGACCACCCGGCCCGAACTGCTGGCGGCGTGTGTGGCCCTGGTGGCCCATCCCGACGACGACCGGTACCGCCCCCTGTTCGGGACCGAGGTGCGCACCCCGCTGTTCGGCGTGCGGGTCCCCGTGCTGGCCCACGGGCTGGCCGACCCCGAGAAGGGATCGGGGATCGCCATGATCTGCACCTTCGGTGACACCACGGACGTCGTGTGGTGGCGGGAGCTGTCCCTGCCCACGCGGACCGTGGTGGGACGGGACGGCCGGCTGCTGCCCGTGCCCTGGGGCACCCCGGGGTGGGAGTCGGACGACCCGGCCGCGGCGGGCACCCACTACGACGAGCTGGCCGGTCGCACCGTCAACCAGGCCCAGAAGCGCATCGTGGAACAGCTGGCCGAACAGGGGGACCTGATCGGTGACCCCACTCCCATCACCCACCCGGTCAAGTTCTACGAGAAGGGCGAGAGGCCGCTCGAGATCGTCTCGTCGCGCCAGTGGTTCGTCGAGACCCTCCCGTTGCGGGACCGGCTGCTGGCCCGGGGCGAGGAGCTGCGCTGGCACCCGCCCTACATGGCCCACCGCTACCGCTCCTGGGTGGAGGGCCTCAACGGTGACTGGAACATCAGCCGGCAGCGGTTCTTCGGCGTGCCCTTTCCCGTGTGGTACCCGGTGGACTCCGACGGCGAGACGGTGTTCGACACCCCCCTGCTGGCATCCGAGGACCGTCTGCCGGTGGACCCCTCGACGGATGTCCCCGACGGCTACTCACCCGGTCAGCGGGGCCGGCCGGGCGGGTTCGTCGGCGACCCGGACGTCATGGACACCTGGGCCACCTCGTCCCTGACCCCCCAGATCGCCGGGGGGTGGGTGGACGACCCCGACCTCTTCCAGCGGGTGTTCCCGATGGATGTGCGCCCCCAGGCCCACGAGATCATCCGGACCTGGCTGTTCTCGACCATCGTCCGGTCCGAACTCGAACACGGCTGCCTGCCGTGGACCGATGCCGCCATCTCGGGGTGGGTGCTCGACCCGGACCGCAAGAAGATGTCGAAGTCCAAGGGGGACGTGGTCACCCCCCTCCCCCTGGTGGACAAGCACGGAGCCGATGCCGTCCGCTACTGGGCCGCCGGGGGCCGGCCCGGGACCGACACCGCCTTCGACGAGGGCCAGATGAAGGTGGGCCGCCGGCTGGCCATCAAGGTCCTCAACGCCTCGAGGTTCGCCCTGGGCCGCATCGCCGGCGAGGACGGACGGGTCACCGTGCCGTCCGTCGACGCCGTCACCACCCCACTGGACCGGGCTGTGCTGATCCGGCTGGCCGGTGTGCTGGAGGAGGCCACGTCGGCCTTCGAGGGCTACGACTACGCCCGGGCACTCGAGCGGACCGAGGCGTTCTTCTGGTCCTTCTGCGACGACTACCTCGAACTGGTGAAGGGACGGGCCTACCGCGTCGGCGATGACCCGGGCACGGTGTCGGCCCGGGCCGCGCTGGCCGCCGCCCTCTCCGTGCTCCTGCGGCTGCTGGCTCCGGTGCTCCCGTTCGTGACCGAGGAGGTGTGGTCGTGGTGGCAGACCGGCTCCATCCACACGGCCCGGTGGCCGGTGGCCGACGAGCTCGGACCCGGGGCGGCGGGGGGAACCCTCGACCCCGGTGACCTGGTCCTCGACATGGCGTCGCTGGTCCTCGGGAGGATCCGCCAGGCCAAGTCCCAGGCCAAGCGGTCCATGCGCTCGGCGGTGGCCTCGGTCACGGTGGTCGACACCCCGGAGCGGATCGCCGCCTTCCTGTTGGCGGAGGAGGACGTCCGCGACGCCGGCAGCGTGATGGTCGTCACCACCGTGGCCGTCGGGCCCGGCGATCAGCCCGACGTGGTGGTGGAGCTGGCCGACGGGGAGTGAGGGCCTGCTTGCCGGGCCGGTGGGGGATCAGGCCAGGTAGGCGCCGAAGGCGGCCTCGCCCATCTCATCGGGTGTCCCCTCCTGTTGGATCCGGCCGTGCACCATGATGGCCGCCCGGGTGGCCACCGACAGGGCCGTGGTCACGAACTGCTCGACCAGGAGGATGGTCATCCCCTGGCGGCCCAGGGCCCCGACCAGCTCGTAGAGCTCGGCCACGATGAGCGGGGCCAGACCCATCGACAGCTCGTCCAGCAGCAGGACCCGGGGATCGGTCACCAGTGCCCGCGAGATGGCCAGCATCTGCTGCTCGCCGCCCGAGAGGGTGCCGGCCATCTGGCTCCGCCGCTCCTTCAGCCGGGGGAAGGTGGCGAACGTCTTCTCCTCCACCTCACGGGTGCTGATCCCGCCCTTGTAGGTCCAGATCCGTAGGTTCTCGTGCACGGTCAGGTTCGGGAAGATCCCCCGGCCTTCGGGAACGGCGCAGATCCCGTTCCGGGCCAACTTCTCGGGTGACGTCCTGCCGACGACCTCGTCACCGATCAGGACCTCGCCGCCGGTGGCCCGCATCCGGGCGCTGATGACCTTGAGCAGGGTGGACTTTCCGGCCCCGTTGGGCCCGAGCAGCGCGAACACGCTGCCGGCCGGAATCTCCAGATCCACCCCGTGGAGCACCTCGATGCGCCCGTAGGCCGCGGTGACACCCCGCAGGGTGATACCCGGGGGAAGCGTCCGGGTGGCGCCGGCCGGGGTGTCACCGGCCGGGGTGTCGGCGGCCGGAGCGGATGGGCCGGTCACCGGGCCGCACCGTCGTCGGTGCCGGTGTCGGTGGTGGTGGTGGCGGTGGCGGTGGTGGTGGCGGTGCCGGTGCCGGCGACCGGCACCTGGACCGCGGCGGGTGGGGAAGCGGCCGAGTCGGGTACCGCCTCCCCCAGGTACGCCGCCTGGACCATGGGGTTGGTGCGGATCTCGTCGGGGGTCCCCGAAGCGATGATGTCGCCGAAGTCGAGCACGTAGATCCGGTCACAGATCCGCATGACCAGCTCCATGTCGTGCTCCACCAGCAGCACGGCCATTCCGGCCGCGGCCAGCTTGGACAACAGGTCGCCGAGCACCGTGGACTCCGCGTCGTCGAGACCCGAGCCGGGCTCGTCCAGCAGCAGCAGGGTGGGCCCGATGGCCAGGGCCCGGGCCAGCTCCACCATGCGGGCCAGTCCGGTGGACATCGATGACGAGTGCCGGGCCCCCACCCCGACCAGTCCCACCTCTTCGAGCAGCCGGTTGCAGGTGGCGGCGTCCACCCGGGCCGGGCCGGAACGGTCCGGTGGGGAGTCCGCCGACCGGCGGCGGCCGGGGATGCGGCGGGCCAGGTGGCGGGGCCGCCACCACTGGACACCGGACTCCAGGCCCACCTGGACGTTCTCCGCGGCGGTGAGGGAGCCGAACAGCTCCAGCCGTTGGAAGGTCCGGGCCAGACCCAGCCGGGCCCGGCGGTGGGGCTTCATGGCCGTGACATCGGTGTCGTAGAGGAAGACGCGACCCCGACCGGGGGTCTGGAGGCCGCTGATCACATTGAAGAGGGTGGTCTTGCCGGCACCGTTGGGCCCGATGAGACCGGTGACCGTCCCGGGCTGGACGGAGAGGCTGACGTCGCTGAGGGCGGCGACCCCGCCGAAGCGCACGGCCACCTCCGAGACGGTCAGGACGGCGCCGTCGGGCCGGTCACCCTGCGGCACGGGTCTCCCCCCGCAGGACCGCCGTCCCGCCCAGCGGCGACACCGGCGACTCGCCGGCCTCGGCGGCGGATCGCCGTACCCAGGGCAGAAGGCCCTGGAGGGCCTCGAGGCCGAGGATGCCTCCGGCCGCCCGTCCGATGAGGATGATCCCGACCCCGGCGAAGATGCCCAGTCCGTTGGCCCACACCTGGTTGAGCACCACGAAGGTGAGGGCGGCGAGGAAGGCCCCCGATACGGTCCGGATGCTCCAGATGGTCACGAACAGGACGAAGATGATCCCCGAGAAGAAGTCGAAGTTGGACGTCCCGACCACCTGCTCCTCGGTCCCGTAGAGGGCGCCGGCCAGGCCGGCCATGCCGGCGGCGATGGCGAAGGCCATCACCTTGGTGATTCCGATGTTGAGGCCCACCGTGGCGTAGGCGGCCGGCGAGTCGTTGAGGGCCAGCATCCGCCGGCCGAACAGGCTCCGCCGGATGCTGAGGACGATCCATGCCGCCACCACGAAGAACGCCGTGACCAGGAGGAACTCGGAGGCGTCGCCGCCGAACGACAGCCCGGGCAGGACGATCCGGCCCACGGTGAGACCCCCGGCACCGTAGATGTGGGTGTCCACGAAGAAGCCGTTGGCCACGGCGTCGGCGAAGGCGAAGGTGGCCAGAGCCAGGTAGAGGTCGCGGAGCCGGATGGTGGGCAGGGCGATCAGCGCACCCACCGCGGCACAGATCACCGTGGCCGCCACCAGTCCGAGGAGGGATCCGCCGCCGGCCACCTTGCCCATGATGAACGCCCCGATGCCCATGAAGGAGAACTGGCACAGGGAGATCTGGCCCGAGTAGCCGGTGACCAGTACCAGCGACAGGCCCACGATGCCCAGGCACATGACCACGCCGCCCAGGGTCAGGATGGTGGTCCCCTGGAACTGGACATTGTTGAAGATGGCGGCCAGCACGCAGGCCACCACCAGGAAGGCCACCCCGCCGATGAGGGACTCCTTGCCCCCGGCCACCCGGGGTGCCCGCACGGTGGAGAGGCGGCCGGCGGCCCGGAGCCGGACCGAGGGCAGGGTGACCAGGGCGATGAACAGGAACACCATCGGGAGGGCCAGGGTGATGTCGGGCACCAGGCTCTGGGGGAGGTGGGGCAGGACGTAGCTGATGATGTAGTTCTCGGCCAGGCCGATCCCGATGGCGGCGGCGAAGGTCACCGGGATGTTCTTGAGCCGGCCCACGATGGCGGCGGCGTACCCGTTGACCACCAGCAGGGTCATGTACTCGATGTTCAACCCGGTGGTCTGGGTGGGAGCCAGCAGCACACCGGCCAGGGCGGCCATGACGAACCCGAGGATCCACCCGTACTGGCTCATCCGGTTGGGGGAGGCACCGGCCATGGCCACCAGTTCGGGGTCGTCGACCACCGCCCGCAGGGCCACGCCGGTGCGGGTGGAGTAGAAGAGCAGGCGGAGCCCGACGGCCACCGCGGCGGCCACCCCGATGATCAGGACCTCCTGATACTGGATGTTGATCCCGTCCAGCCGGAACTGGCCGTTCACCATGTTGCCCACCTGCCGCTGGGTGGTCGGGCTCCAGACCACCGTGGCCACGCCGGTCAGGATCACCATCAGGCCCAGGGTCACCATCACCGGACGTTCCGCCGAGGCCCCGTGGAGGCGCCGCATCAGAACCCGTTCCACCAGGGCCCCGGCGATGGACGCCCCGACGATCAGGATGATGACCAGCGCCACCAGGATGGGCACGTGGTGCTCGGAGACCAGGACCCAGTAGGTGAAGGCGGCGATCATGCCCACCGCGCCCTGGGCGAAGTTGAACACGCCGGAGGTGGTGTAGGTGACCACCAGGCCGGTGGCGGCGATGGCGTACCCGGCGCCGAACATCACGCCGAAGATGGTGAACTGCAAGAAGTTGCTCACCGATCCGACTCCGTCACCCGGTCGCCTTCACCCGCTGCCTCCGTTCCCGTCCGCTCAACTCAGGAGCTGGGTGGTGTCACGTACGCGTGGTCGCAACGGTACCCGTTGGTGGGTCCGTCGATCGGGGGATCGTCGAGGCGCTGCCACTGCCCGTTGACCACCCGGCCCACCAGGTAGCAGTTGGAGGTGGTCCGGGCCACCGGATTGCTGGTGGTGACGATGTGGTCGCCGTTGAACGACGTGATCTTGCCCAGTGCCGCCAGGATCGACCCCCGGCTGGGGTTCTTGCCGGCGTTCTGCAGGGCCTGGGTGAACAGCTCGCCCGAGAGCCACCCGTACAGGGTGAACAGGTCCGGCTTGAAGCCCGGTGAGGCCACCTGCACCCAGTGGAGGAACGTGGCCACCGCCGGGATGCTCGACGCATCCTCACCCAGGTAGAGCGAGGCGTTCTGGTCGAGATAGGAGCCGTTGACCGCCGCCGGTCCGCCGGAGGCGGCGATGAGCGAGTGGGTGTAGGCCGCCGCGCCCAGCACCACCTCGGGATGGAAGTTCTGCTGGGTCAGGTCCTTCAGCAGGGCCGAGGCGTAGGCCTCGGGCATCTGGTCGATGAAGAGCACCTTGACGCCGGCGTTCTTCATGGCGATGACGTTCTGCGTGAAGTCGGTCTGCGTGTCGGCGTACTCCTGGTCGTAGACGATGGTGTAGCCGGCCTGCTGCAGGGCGTACTTCTCGCCGGCCCAGTCGGCCAGGGTCGAGGGGAGGTCGGCGACCACGCTCGCCGTGTGTTGGATGGCGGTGGGCCCGAACTTGCTCTTGAAGTAGTAGAGGGGCCCGAGCTCCCAGCCTCCCTCCAGCGGCACGGCGCTGAACGTGTTGGGCAGCTTGTTGGTGGCCGGGTCCAGCACCTGGGTCACGTTGGGGACGCCGGGGTTGGCCGCCAGCACCTGGCCGCCGAAGCTGTCGAAGGTGGAGAACCCGCCGACCAGGGCGGCGTCGGAGTTGACGGCGTTCTGGGTGGCCAGGCGGTTGCCGGTCCCCGAGTACGCGTCGTCGGCCCCGACCACCACGATCCTGCGCCCGTTGACCCCCCCGGTGGAGTTGACGTAGGCGGCGGCGGCCTCGGTGCCGACCAGGGCCCCCTTGAACAGGCCCCCGATGGCCAGGGTGGACACATTGCCCACGGTGACCGTGGTGGCGGTGATGCCGGTGTGGTCACTGAAGGCGCTGGCCGGGATGGTCCGCCCCGACGACGTCCCGGAACCCCCCGACCCGCCGCCGGCCGCGGTGGTCGTGGTCGATGAGGAGGTGGTGGAGCTGCACGCCGCCCCGGTGACACCGACCGCCACCACCATCCCCAGCGCGGCCATGCGCGTCTTCCACGATGCAAAAGCCAAGGCTCCCCCTTGTTCTCAGAACCGGTCCACGGTGGATGGGATCTCCGCACCCCCGTTCACACAACATGTGACTCTACGTCAGAAACTCCGCCGAATGTCCAGCACCGCAGGTCGGAGAGGTCACAAATCCGATCCGGGCACGGTGCTGGGGGGGCGGGAGGCCGTCCGGGCCCGCACGGCCTCCAGAAAGCGGACCGCCCCCATGGTGGTGTGGCGGCACCGGATCGAGGCCAGGACGTCGAAGGCGTGCTGGGCCCGGGGGAGCTCCACCGCCACCACCGGGGCCTCGGAGGTCCGGCGCAGCTCGGCCACGAAGTGCCGGGCCACGGACACGGGCACCAGCGTGTCGTTGATTCCGTGTACCACCATCATGGGGGGCGCCGAGGGCGTCACCCGGTGGTCCGGGGAGGCCTGTTCGAAGAGCCGGCGATTGTCGGCCCGGGTGGTCTTCATGACCCGCCGCTCGAGCAGGTCGAGGAGCGAGGGGCCGTAGGCGCCGGACAGCTCGGGTTCGACCACCGTGTCGTACACCCCGTAGAAGGGCAGGCAGGCGTGGACCGAGGTGTCGAGGTCCTCGAATCCGGGCTGCCAGTCGGCCTGGTTGGGGGTGAGGGCCAGCAGGGACGACAGGTGGCCGCCGGCCGACCCGCCCGAGACGGCGATGAACCCGGGGTCCCCCCCGTACTCGGCGATGTGCTGGCGGACCCATGCCACCGCCCGTTTGCAGTCCACGATGTGGGCCGGCCATACCGCCCGGGGGCTCAGGCGGTAGTTGATGGCCACACATACCCATCCCCGCCGGGCCAGCTCGTGGATCATGGGTATGCCCTGCTGCCGCTTGTCCCCCATGATCCAGGCGCCACCGTGGATGTACACGAGGACCGGGGCCCCCTCGGGCGGCAGCGGTCGGTAGGTCAGGATGTCCAGCTTGTGGCGGTAGTTCCCGTCGCCCCAGTAGTCGATGTTGCGGACCCGCCTGATGGACCGGAAGCGGAACGGCACGGCGATCACCAGCCGCCACCACCGGTTCCACAGGGGAGCCGGGTCGAACCCGGGCACCGTGAAGGCGTCGCCGGCCCGGTCCAGTGCCCCGTCGACCAGGGCACCCGCCCGGTGGGTGACCACCGCCAGCCGGACGAAGCCGGCCAGGGAGGCCGCCACGACAGCCAGGGCCACCCAGCCCGGCCAGGCGTGCAGACCGCCGTCGAGGACCAGGACGACGGTGGCCGCCACCTCGAATCCCCCCACGTGCAGGGGCATCTCGCCGGGGATCCACCCGGATGCGAAACTGACCACGGTCCACGGCTCCCGCCTCACCGGATGGAAGGCGTTGACCACCAGGGCCCCGAAGGCCATGCTGACTGCGAGGAAGACCCAGGCCATCCCCCCATCAAACACGCTCCTCCCGGCAAAGTGAAGTGACATGGAACGACTGAGCGGACTGGACGCCAGCTTTCTGTACCTCGAGACGCCCACCCTCCACATGCATGTGGCCCTGGCCCTGGTCTTCGACCCGTCGACCATCCCGGGCGGCTACTCCTTCGAGAGGATCAAAGGGAGGATCGCCGAGCGGATCCCCGCCGCGCCGGTGTTCCGGCGCCGGCTGGTCGAGGTTCCCTTCCGCCTCGGTCATCCGGTCTGGGTGGACGATCCCGACTTCGACATCGACTACCACGTCCGGCGGGCGGCCCTCCCGGAGCCCGGTGGCCTCCGCCAGCTGGCCGACCTGGCCGGGGAGATCGCCGGTCACCCGCTCGACCGGGCCCGGCCGCTGTGGGAGATCTGGATCGTCGAGGGCGTGGCCAGGGGCGACATCGGACTCATCGCCAAGATGCACCACTCCACGGTGGACGGGGTGTCCGGGGCCGAGCTCCTCTCCGTCCTGTTCGATCTGGAACCGGACCCGGGACCCCATCACCCGGCTCCGGCGGCCCCGGTCGACCCGCGGATCCCCTCGGGCCTCGAGTTGATGGCGGAGGCCACGGTGGCCCGCGCCCTCCGTCCGCTGGAGATCACCCGGGACCTGGTACGGACCGGGCACCGGGTGCTCGACGTGCGGAAGGTCCGCCTGGGGGTGCCGGGCCGCTCCGCCCGGTCCAAGGCCGCCCTGCCCCTGTCCGCCCCCCGGACGTCGTTCAACACCGCGGTGACCCGCCGGCGCAGTGTGGCCTTCACCGCCATCGGGCTGGGCGACGTGAAGCGGCTCAAGAACGCCACCGGCACCACGGTGAACGACGTGGTCCTGGCCGTCTGCACGGGGGCGCTCCGGGCCTTTCTGGTGGAGGGGGACGAGCTTCCGGCCAAGCCGTTGGTGGCGGTGGTGCCGGTGTCGGTGCGCCCCGAGATCACCTCGCCGCGGGGGTCCAACCAGGTGTCGACCATGTTCGTCCAGCTGCCGGCCAACCTGGACGACCCGGTCGACCGGCTGATGGCCATCCACGACGGAACCAAGGGGGCCAAGGAGGAGCACAACGCCCTGGGGGCCGACATGCTGGTCAGCTGGGCCGAGCACGCCACGCCCCACGTGTTCACCAGCGCCGCCCGGCTGTACACGTCGATGCACCTGGCCGACCGGCACCGGCCCATCGCCAATCTGGTCATCTCCAACGTCCCGGGTCCCGACGTCCCCTTGTACCTGGCGGGCGCCGAGATGCGGGCCGGGTTCCCGCTGGGCCCGGTGATGGACGGGATGGGCCTCAACATCACGGTGATGAGCTACCGCTCCATCCTGTACTGGGGGATCATGGCGTGCCCGGAGTCCATCCCCCGGCTGTGGAACCTGACCGCGGCCGTGCCGGCGGCCCTGGACGAATTGCTGGAGGCGGCCGGTGAACCACCGGCGGACTACCGGTCCGAGGACGCCGCCGAGGCCCTCCGGGCTTCGGGCCTCGGGACGGCCTGATCAGGCCGCCGGTGCCACCACCATCGACGATGCCCCCGAGCAGACCGGAATCGGCCTGCCGACGCTGACCGCCCCCGGCTGATAGGGGATGACGGCGTCGAACCCGTCGACGACGAAGGCCCCGGTCCGGCCGGGCCCGAACACGATGTCGGTGGGGTGGCCGGTCCCCGGGGCGTTGCCCCGGGGTCGTGGTTCGAGGCGGACCGGTGGGGCGGGATCGGTGAAGTGGGCCACGGAGACCGGGTTGATCCAGTTGTTGGCGCCGTCGGCCACCAGCAGTTCGGTCCCCTCCGGATCGACGGCCACCGCGGCGGGATCGGCGATGCCGTACCGGTCGAAGCCGGTCATGGTCCCGAGGGCCCCGGTGGCGACGGTGATGGGCAGGACCCTGCCACCGAAGTCGGTCCCGCCCTGCCCCACCACATAGAGGGTGCGGCCGTCGCCGGTGACGGCCATGCCGTGGGGCGAGGCCACCGAGGACACCGACAAGAAGGTGGGGATCTCCTTCGCGGCGGTGGCGTGGGCGGTGTCCACGGGGATCACGCCGCCGGGCACCAGGGCGAAGACGGTGGAGGTGCCGGGGTCCGGGGTCAGACCGAAGACGGTGCGGCCCGGGCCGAGGTCGAGTGGGGTCCCGACCCGGTGGGAGGAGGCGTCGACCGGGACGATGGAGTTCCCGCTGGCGGCCAGGACGGTCCGGCCCCCGTCGATGACCACGATGGCGTGGGTGGCCCCCCGGCCCGGGATCCGGATCGGGCTCCCCGCCTGCTGGGTGACCAGATCGATGGGGATCACCACGTTCTGGCCGGTCACCGCGGTCGAGCCGGGGCCGGCGGTGGTGGTGGCGGCGGCGGCGGCCGGACCGTCGGCGCCCACGCCGTCGCCCGTCACCACGTAGGCCCACCGGCCGTCCGGCGAGGTCGTGATGGCGAAGTCACCCAGCGCCGGTGAACCCGACAGGGGGAGCCGGATGGCGGGCTCGGCCGTGCGGGTGGTCAGCTCCACCGGGGTGACCTCGTCGGGGCAGACCACGTAGCCCACCGCCCCCGGGGGGGCCAGGGAGGCCAGGTGGTCGGGTCCGGGAGTGGGAGCCGACACCAGAGCGCAGCCGGACAGCCCCGCCGCCGCCGCTGCTGCTGCCGCCAGCGCCGCCAGCGCCGCGCACCGCCATCCACCGGCCCGGTCCAACCGTCGCTCCCCCGGCTCAGGCGTGTTCGAAGTTGGGGGCACCGTCGACGGCGAAGGCGAATTCATCGACGTAGCACCACCACCAGTCCTCGCCGGGTTCGAAGGACTGGATGAGCGGATGTCCGGTCTCGTCGAAGTGGGCGGTGGCGTGGCGTCCCGGGGAGTTGTCGCAGCATCCGACGTGGCCGCAGATCATGCACACCCGGAGATGGACCCACTGCCCGCCGCTCCGGAGGCACTCCTCGCATCCGTCACCCGACGGGGCCTCCGCCCGGACCTGGTCCAGGTGGTGGCAGAACTCTTCGGCGTCGGTCATGGGGTCTCCGCGTCGGTGAGGGGGTGGGGACGGCCCGGCGGGTGCCGGGCCGGACGGCTCGGCCCCGATCGTACCGGCAGCGGTCCGTCCCGGTCGGGCAGCCGGACGCCGGGTTCAGAACGGGAGGTACGAGGTCGACTGCCCCGACGAGACCAGGGTGGAGGCCACATGGTCGGCCAGCATCTCCAGCGGCCTGATCTCCTCGCTGATCAACTGGACCGGCCGCGAGTGGGCCAGCACCACCACGCCCACCCGGGACCGTTGGGCCCACAGCGGCAGGACCACCACGGCCCGGGCCCCGGCGTCCCGCAGCGAATCGGTGCCGACGAAGCCCCGGCCCACGGCGTCGGTGCCCGTGTAGCAGGACCGGATCTCCGCCACCAGGGCGGCGAGGGCACCGAGGTCGGCCGGCGACAGGTTGTAGAGGCTGTCCTCCAGCGGTCCGGTGGCCGCGGCAACGACGTGGCCGCCGGCGGTCTCGATGACCAGGGCCGCCGAGTCCATCTCCGAAGCCTCCTGCATGGACCGGACCAGGCGGGCCGGCATGTGCGGGTCGTCGGTGATACCCGAGATGGCGACCGAGGCGGTGACCGTCCGGTCCCAGGCCGACGTCTCCAGGTGGCCTCCGATGGCGTGGAGCCGGGCGGCCAGCAGCGCCGCGCAGTGCTCCAGCCGGCCGAGCATCCCCGCCGGCAGGGGGACCAGGGACTCGACGTTGAGGGCCCCGACCGTCATCCCTCCGATGGTCACCGGAACGCAGATCTCCGACACCACCCCGGGGATGGCTTCGAGGTAGTCGGGGTTGAGCGAGACGTCCGGGACCACGATCGAGCGCCCGGTCATCCAGGTCCGGCCGGTGATGCCGGCCGAGCCGCACATGCCGTCGAGGATCTGCCACAGGCCCCGCTGGGCGATGCAGCGGAGCTCGCCGCGCCGTTCGAGATAGACGCTGGGCATGATCTGTCCCTGGCGGAAGAGGTGCTCGACCACCACCGCGCAGGCCCGGCGGGAGTCCGGGGCCCGGTCCAGGGCCGCGGCCAACTTGTCGTCGGCGGCGGATCCGGAGGACCCGGGCCGGGCCGGGACCCCGGGCGAGTCGGGACCGGGTTCGACCACCGGCCACGCCGGGCCCGGGCGGGCCAGGAGGTACCCCTGCACCAGATGGACCTCGGCTTCGCACAGGATGTCGAGCTCGGTCTGGGTCTCGACCCCCTCGGCGATGACACTGGTCCCCACCTCGCGGGCGAAGGCGGCCATGGCCCGCACCAGGGCCCGCCGGTTCTTGTCGGTGTCGAGGTCCCGGACCAGTTCGCGGTCGAGCTTCAAGAAGTCCGGGGTGAGCTCGATCACGTGCCGGAGGCTCGAGTAGCCGGCGCCGGTGTCGTCGATGGCCACCCGCACCCCCCGGGACAGCCACGGGGTCAGGTCGTGCCGGAGCAGGGTGTAGTCGGCCACCGCCTCCTGCTCGGTGAGCTCGATCACCAGCCGGTCGGGAAGGGCGTCGAGCAGGGCCAGGGCCGCCGGGTCGGCCAGCAGGGACGGGCTGAGATTGACGAAGAGGAGGCGCCCCTCGGGGATGGGGCCCAGCCTTGAGGCGGCCACCAGACAGGCGATCTCCAGGTTCTTCCGGAGTCCGACCCGCGCCGCCTGGGCCAGCCACCAGTCGGGCGGGTGGGCCGGCTCGAGCGGCATCCGGGCCAGGGCCTCGTAGCCCACGATGAGGTGGTCGGCCGGCCGCACCACCGGCTGCACCACCGACTCCACGATGCCCGGTTCGCACAGAAGCTGGATCGACCGCCGGACCGCGGTGTCTCCTTCGCGCTCCACGCCAGGGCGAACACTCCGCAGAGCCATGTGCGTACATCGTCGGGAACAGGCGTGATCTTGAGCGGGTTTGACGCCGGCGGCGCCCCCGCTCAGCCGGTCGCCGCGGCCATCCCGTCGATCTCTTCGAGGGCCCGGTGGTCGAGCGCCAGGTCGCCGGCGGCCAGATTCTGGTCCAGATGGGCCGGCGACGAGGTGCCGGGGATGATCAGGACGGTGGGTGCCCGGGTGAGCAGCCAGGCCAGGGCCACCTGGGCCGGGGTGGCGCCCAGGCGGCCGGCGGCGTCCGTGACCGCCGGCGCGTTGAGCACCGGGCTGTCGGGGACGAACGCCGATCCCAGTGGGAAGTAGGGCACATAGGGCACCCCGTCCGCCCGGCAGGCGTCGAACACGGGCTGGTCGCTCCGGTCCGCCAGGTTGTACGCGTTCTGCACGCAGGCCACCTCGACGGTCCGGCGGGCCAACCGGTACTGCTCGAGGGTGACGGTGCTGAGGCCGATGCCGCCGATCAGGCCCTCGTCCTTCATCCCGGCCATGGCCTCCAGCTGCTCGGCGAAGGGGACGTGGTCGGCGTCGGGATGGCGCCGGAGGTTGACCACCGGGATCTGCTCCAGCCCCAGGGACGCCAGATTGGCCACGACCCCGGCCCGGAGGTCCTCGGGTCGCTGGGCCGGAAGCCACCGCCCCTTCCCGTCGCGGTCGGCGCCCACCTTGGACACCAGCACCAGGTCGGCGGGATAGGGGAAGAGGGCCTCGCGGATCAGTTCGTTGGCCACGTCGGGACCGTAGAACTGGGCGGTGTCGATGTGGTTCACGCCCCGGTCGACGGCCCGGCGCAGCACGGCCAGGGCCTGGTCCCGGTCGGCCGGCGGACCGAGGACCCCCGGGCCGGGCAGCTGCATGGCACCGAACCCGACCCGGTGGACGGGACGGCCGGCCAGCAGGACGGTGTCGGCCGGGAGGGACGCCGGGGGCGGGGGCGGGGATGAGGTGCTCATGGATCCCGTTCTACCCGGTGCCCGGGGTGGGCTCAGCGGAACCCCGGTGGGGCCAGTCCGGCGGGAACGGGAATGCCCAGCAACCCGGCAACGGCGCCGGCCCAGTCCGTGGACCGCGGGCGGCGGGCCGTGACCGCCGCACCGAGTGCCGATGCTCCCGGATGCCCGCCGGTCACCACCGCCACCTGGGGGGCGGTGCGGGGGCTGCCGTGGACGCCGCGGATCGGATACGCCGCCGGCGAGAACCACCGTCCGGGGCGGGCCCAGACCAGGACGGTCCGGTCGTCCAGGCGCACCAGGTCCTCGACCCCGGGGACGGTCCGGAGCCAGTCGTCGTCACCGGCCGGGGTCTCCTCCACCACGGCGGCGGCACCGTCGTCGACCACCCGGACCTGGCGGCCGAGGCGGACAGCCGCCGACCGGAGGTCGACCGGGTCGGGGTCGAGGACCGGCTCCTGGCTGTGGTCGCTGACCACGACGATCACCCACTCCTCCCACCGGGGCCGGATCGCCTCGACGATCACGCCCAGGCAGGCGTCGGTCCGGCCGTAGCGGTCGAGGGCATCGGCACTGTCCGGGCCGAAGATGTGGGCGGCGGTGTCGGGCTCGTTGAGCTGGGCCACGATCAGCTCGGACCCGCCGGCGATCACCTCCACCATCCGGGCCGTGGTCTCGCGGTCCTTGGCGTAGCCCAGCACGTCGAGGGCCACGTCGGGAACGGACCCGCCGGGGGGCCAGACCGAGTCCGCCGCCGCGGCTCCGGTGGCCCCCACCAGGTGGTGATCGCCGAACACGGCCGCACTGGGGCGACCGGCGGAGCGCATCGAGTCGAAGAGGGTGGCGGCCGTCAGACCGAGCTCCCACGCCGGGACGGGGCCGTCCGGCGACGGCATCTCGTTGGCCAGGAGACCGTGGCGCGACGGGGGCACCCCGGTCACGAGGGTGGCGTGATTGGGGTAGGTGGAGCTCGGCAGGACGCCGAGACCGCCCTCGGGCCACCAGCCGCCCCGGCGGGCCAGGTCGGAGAGGACCGGCATCACCGGCGGGTCCACATGGCGGGGGGACAGGCCGTCGAGCACCAGGAGAAGGACCCTCGGCGGTGGGGAGCCGTCCCGTCGGGTCCCGGTCGTGGCCCGCTCCCCCGTCACCACGCCGCTCTCACCCGGCCAGACGCGCCAGCGCGTCCATCCACGACTCGAGGGGGGGCACGGTGGCACCGGGGTCCTTCGAGTCCTCGTCGGCACGACGGAGGCGGACGGCGGCGGCGGAGTGGGCTGACGACCGGAACCGGTCCACCTCGGCGGGGGTCATGGTCTCGCCCTGCAGGGTCAGGGTGCGGAGACTGCCCTCGGAGAGCCGGGCCCGGTAGGACGGGTCCACGGTGACCAGGTAGCGCTTGGCCGCCACGTGCCCCTCGATGATGGCGGCCACCCGGGTGCCGAAGACGGGACGGACGAACCGGGCCCCGACGGCGCCGTGGATGTCCTCGCATCCCGGCCGGAGGACGTGGCCCAGGTCGTGGAGGAGGCCGGCCACCTGGAGCTCGGGGTCGTCGGGGTCGGAGCGCCGCAGCCGCGCCGCGCACTGCAGACCGTGGTGCAGGATGCTGAGCCCGACGATCTCTTCGTTGGGTTCCTCCTGCGCGTCCGCCTCCCGCAGCACCGCCACCACCCCGGCCAGGTCGGCTGGCTCCGGGCCGGTGGTGCTCATCGGCCCGAGTGTACGCCCGGCCCGGAGGTTCCGGAGGTGCTGTCCCCGGTCGGAACGGCCGGTCACCCGGGCCCGGTGGGCGTCATGGAGGCGAGGATCCTTCCTTCTTCCTCTTTGTCCACGGACCAGAGACCGCTTTGTCCACGGACCAGAGACCGCGGCACGACCCGCAGTGGAGATGGAGGGCCTTGTGGGTTCCGAAGGGGCCGTCGGCAATCCGGTAGCGGGCCATCTGGCGCAATTCCCGACAGGACGGGCACGTCAGCTGGACCGTGCCGATCGGATGGGTGTGCCGGATCTTGTCCTCCACCACCGCGTCGGCGATGGCGGCGGCCTTCCATCCTCCACCCCCGGGAACGACCACGGCCCTCCTGACGTCGGCACTCCGATGCTGCCACACCACGACGGCGCGGCATCATCCCGGCTGAGCCTCTCACCGGCCGAGCCTCTCACCGGCTGAGCCTCTCACCGGCTGTTTATCCACCGGGCGATATCGGCGATCACGTGGGGGTCGACGTGGCCGGGCGTCTGGTAGTCGGCCGGTGATGAAGGCCCGCTCCCGGCGATGAAGAGATGGTCATCGTCGGGATACACGTGGACGGTGACCCCGGGGCGGCCGGCCAGCCCGTGCTCCCACACCGACAGGTCATCGGCCACGGTGACCTGGTAGTCCCGGCCGCCCTGGAGGATGAGGAGGGGCTGGGGGATGGCCCGGGCCGTGGCCACCGGGTCGTAGTTCCGGAGGTCGAGGAAGTAGGCCGCACTGGCACCGCCCAGGAGTGGCGAGGTGGGCCACGTCGACCGGTCGGTGATGGACAGACGCGGGTTGTCGATCTGTTGGGCCGCCTGTTCCGCCTCGGGGAGGGTGGCCCTGGCCTGTTGCCCGGTGGCACCCGGAAGGGTGGCGAGGTAGGTCAGCTGCCTCACCAGTGCCGACCCCAGCGACTCGGTCGAGGCGGCCAGCAGGATGACACCAGCCACGGCCGGGTCGGTGCGGGCGATGGCGGGGGCGAACGTCCCGCCCTGACTGTGTCCGAGGACGAAGATGCGGGAAGGATCGATGTCCGACCGGTGCTGGAGGAGGTGTATCGCCGCCACGGCGTCGGGGACATACTCCTCTGTCGGCGTGAAGGTGGCCAGGTCGATCGAACCGGGGTGGTCCTTGGTGCGCTTGTCGTAGCGGATGCTGGCGATGCCGTGGACGGCCAGGCCGTCGGCGATGTCCAGGAACGGCTTGTCGGCTCCGACGGTCTCGTCCTGGTCGTTGGGGCCGGAGCCGGACACGAGGACCACCGCCGGGTAGCGCCCGGGGCGGGCGGGGAGGGTCAGGGTGCCGGTGAGGGGCGGGTTGCCGACGGAGACGGGAAGGCTGCGGGGAGCTTCGGAGGGTGGGGACGGCACCGCGGCCCGGCTGCAGGAGCACAGGGCCGCCACCGCGACGAAGGCCACCGCCACCCCGGGACGGTGCGGACGCCGGGGACCAGGCTGTCGAGGCTGTCGAGGCTGAGCCGTCGCCATCCCGTCATTGTGCCCTGAGCCGGTCAGCGTCGGCCGGGACGGAGTGACCCGGGCCGGACGGCCGGATCACCCGGCCCGGTGCAGCTGGTCAGTGCAGGACGAAGTCGTCGGGGTCGGGCTCTTTGGTCCAGCTCCAGTAGTCGACCAGGCGCCACGGGCTGAGTCCGTGGATCTCGCCGTGGGAGTTTTTGAAGAACGAGTGCCGGACCGACGGCTGGGACCAGACCAGCGTGGCCAGCTCCTGCTGGGATCGCCGGTGCCAGTCGTCGTAGCGGTCCTGGCGCGGCTCCATCGAGCGGTGGTCACCGTCGATGAGGAGGTCGATGCACCGGGTGATGTAGCGGATCTGACACTCCGAGTGGAAGATGAGGCTCCCCCCGTGGGCGAGGTTGGTCCCGGGCCCGTACATGCAGAACAGGTTGGGGAAGCCGGGCACGGTGATGCCCAGATAGGCCGCCGGTCGCTCCCCCCACAGGGTGCGCAGGTCGACGCCTCCCCGCCCGCTGATCTCCATCGGCGACAGGACCTCGGTGGCGGTGAACCCGGTGGCATAGACGAGGATGTCGGCCGGGTACCGTCTCCCGTCCACGGTCACCACGGCGTCGGCCTCGATGTGGTCGATGCCGGTCCGCACCAGATCGACGTTGTCCCGGGTCAGGGTGCGCAGCCAGCTGCCGTTGTCCTGGAGGGTGCGCTTGCCGGTGGCCGGATAGTCCGGCACCACCTTGGCCACCAGATCGGGGTCGTCGTCGACCTGGCCGGTGATCCACTCGGTGAACATCTGCCGGGTCAGCTCGTTCATCTCGCTGACCGCCCGCTGCTGGTCGGGGTAGTTCGGATCCACCCGCGCCGCCTCCAGGCCCTTGTCGCAGCCGGGCCACAGGATCAAGAAGCGGTACCACCGGCCGTAGAACGGGAGGTGGCGCAGGGCCCACCGCACGCCGGGGCCCACCGTCTCGTGGTAGTTGGGGTTGGGGAACATCCACTGGGCCGTCCGCTGGAAGACGGTGAGACTCTCCACCCTGTCGGCGATGGCCGGGGCGATCTGGAAGCCGCTGGCCCCGGCACCGATCATGGCCACCCTCTGTCCGGAGAGGTCCACCGAGTGGTCCCACCGGGCCGAGTGGAAAGAGGGCCCGGCCCAGGTGTCCCGGCCGGGGATGTCGGGGATGTGGGGCCGGTTGAGCTGGCCCACCGCGGAGATCACGGCCCGGGCTTCGAGGGTGGACTCGGTGCCGTCCCCGGCGCGGGTCCGGACCGTCCAGGTCCCCGTCCGGTCATCCCAGGCGGCTCCCAGGACCTCGGTGCTCCACCGGACGTGGGGTTCGATGGCGTACTTGTGCATCACCGACTCGAAGTACGCCTGCAGCTCCGGTTGCCGGGCGAAGTACTCGGTCCATGTGTCGGTGGGCTCGAAGCTGTAGCAGTAGAAGTGGTTGCCCACGTCGACCCGGGCCCCGGGGTAGGTGTTCTCCCACCAGGTGCCACCGACCCCGGCGTTCTTCTCGATGATGGTGAACGGGATGCCGGCCTCCTTCAACCGGATGCCGGCCAGGAGGCCGGACTGCCCGCAGCCGATGACCACCACGGGAAAGGCGGCCCGGGCGGCCGGGTCGGAGTGCACCCCGGTGCGTCGGGCGTCGGTGCCGTCCAACTCCATCTCCTCCATCAGCATGGGGACGTACTCGGCCGGCACCTCCTCGCACACCAACCACTCCATCATCTCGTGGAGCAGCTCCGCCGAGACCGGCGCGGGCTCGGGGCAGCCCCGGTCGCGGTACTCCCGGATGACCCGCACGGCGATGGACCGGACCTCGTCCTTGTCCTCTTCGCTCATGTAGCCCTGCACCTCGTTGAGGAACAGCCCGGCCGGACGGAGTGGACCCCGGATGAGGGAGGGATCCCCCGACATGTGGACCAGGGAGAGCATCAGGGTCGGGATGCTGACATCCACGAGAGCCTCGGCGACGGCCTCGTCGGAGGTGTCGAACGGCACGCCCGCGTGCGGATTGCGCATGTCGTGGCCCTTTCCCTGTGAGGGCGCACCGCGCCCGCGAGGAGAGGGATCACAGTACACAACCGGACACAACCGGGCCTGCCTGACGGGAGGCCCGGCCCGTCGCTCGTCAGGCCGAACGGCCCGGCGGTCTGGCGACGCCCTCAGGCGGCGTGGCGGCCGGCGTCGGGCCCCGTGTCCGACCCGGCGTCCGGGCCGGCCAGCCGCCGGCCCATGACCATGAGCATCCCTCCCACCACCCGGGCGGGACGGGGACGGGCGTGTGTGGCGCCGGGAACGGCGGCGGGGGCCGCCGGCCCGGGAGCCGCCGGCACCGCTCCGACCGCGGCGGGCGGATGACGCCGGGCACCCACAACACGATCCACCTCGGCCATCCGGTCCCTCATCAGCTGCTCGGCGACACCCGGATTCATACCCATGGGGAAAGTATACGGTCCAGGGTTGACATAGTCAAGAATATTTCTATATAGTTATTGAACTATGCCACTGATCCACACCGATCTCACGTCCTCCCCGGTCCCGTCGGTCTCCGTCCAGCCGTCGGTGGCCATCGAGATCGAATGGGCCCTGTCCTCCGGCGAGAACGAGGACTACCGGCGGGACCACCCGGTCCTCGACGCCGTGTACCGCCTCCATCCCGACCTGCAGGCCCGGGTGACCTCCATCTGGGGACCCGCCGAGGAGACCAGCTGCGGCGGGTTCATGGAGCTGATGGTGCTGGCCCACCACGGCGGGCTCCTCTTCTCCACCGACGGCGACGCCCTGGTCGGCCGGCTGGACGCTCTGTGCCGTTCGGTCCCCGTGGTCCTCGACCCGCGGGCTCTGATGTGGGAGACCGCCGAGGACCGCCGGGCCATCCAGGCCCGCCTGGTCCGGCTGCAGGAGTCCGCGGCCCACCGCCTCCGCTACGTGACCCTGGTGCGCGACACCTGGGCGGCCATCCGCGGGGAGTGGGAGCGCTCCGGGCGCCGGGCGGTGGACGTGGCGGTGGCCATCCGCGACGGTCTCCGGACCAAAGGGGCCGACTGGCACGAGGTCGCCCGCAGCGAGTGCGACTTCGGCGATCTGGTGGACCGGGCCATGGGAGCCCTCGGGACGGAGGGGGAGCTGGTGGTGGTCCCGGCGTTCTTCACCCACAAGGGTCTGCTCATCGATCTCCCCGGCCTGGTGGTGGTCGGGGTGCGGACCGACACCACCGGGGCCCAGGCCCGGGCCCGCACCGAGGCTCTGGCCCGGCGGCTGAAGGCGGTCTCCGAACCGACCCGGCTGGCCATGCTCGATGCACTGCGGAGCGGTCCGCGGACGGTGAGCGACATCGCATCGGCGTTCGCCCTGGCCCAGCCCACGGTCAGCAACCACATCAAGATCCTCCGTCAGGCCGGACTGGTCACCGACATCCGGGACGGCACCCGCCGTCAACTGGCGGTGCAGCCCGACGCTGTCGATGAGCTGCTCGGTGATCTGGCGGCCGTGCTGTCGGACCGGGCCGACGGCGTCCCCGGGGCGCCCGCGGCCGTTCACTGACCCGGACCCGACCCCGGCCGACGGGCGGGGTCGGGAGGTCCGTGGTCACGGGTCGGGCTGTCGGCCCACCAGGCGGGCCGGCGCACAGGCCCGCCAGCCGTCGACGACCGCCTCCCGCAGTTCCTTGGCCCCGACCACCTTCAGCCGGATGAGGACGGCGGCGTACCCGTCGAAGTGGGGAATGGTGAAGAACGACCGGGGGAAGGTGGCCGGGACGGCCTCCTTCTCCCCGAGGTCGGCCACCCGGACGGCCAGGATGGGGCCGGCCGGCGGTACCTCATCACCGAACCGCCGCAGATCGGCCTGGGTGAACGGCCGCTCCCAGGCGAAGGCCCTGCCGGCCACGAACCAGGTCCGGTGGCCGTGCCGCAGGCCCTCGGTGGCACCGGGCAGGCCGGCGGCGGTGCGGGCGACCGAGTCGAGGGTGGCCATCCCCGCTCACCCGAGGACGCGGAACGCCTCGTTGAGGGTCGCCGACGGACGCATCACGGCGCCGGCCAGAACCGGGTCGGGTTGGTAGTACCCACCGATGTCGACCGGCGATCCCTGCACCGCCACCAGCTCGGCCACGATCTCGTCCTCCTGGTCGCCGAGCGTCTTGGCCAGCACCGCGAACGACTCGGCCAGTGGGACGTCCTCGGTCTGGGCGGCCAGCTCCTCGGCCCAGTAGAGGGCCAGATAGAAATGGCTCCCCCGGTTGTCGATGCCCCCCAGGCGCCGGCTGGGCGACCTGTCCCGCTCGAGGAAGGTCCCGGTGGCACGGTCGAGGGTGTCGGCCAGTATGCGGGCCCGGGTGTTGCCGGTGGTCTGGGCCAGGTGTTCGAAGCTGACCGCCAGGGCCAGAAACTCCCCCAGGCTGTCCCAGCGCAGGTAGTTCTCCTCCAGCAGCTGCTGGACATGCTTGGGCGCGGAGCCGCCGGCCCCGGTTTCGAACAGTCCGCCCCCGTTGAGGAGCGGGACGATGGAGAGCATCTTGGCGCTGGTTCCGAGCTCCATGATGGGGAACAGGTCGGTCAGGTAGTCCCGCAACACGTTCCCCGTGACGGAGATGGTGTTCTGGCCGCGGCGGATGCGCTCGAGGGAGTAGGCCGTGGCCCGCTCGGGCGACATGATCTCGATCTGCAGGCCGTCGGTGTCGTGATCGGCCAGGTAGGTCCGGACCCGCTCGATCAGGATGGCGTCATGGGGCCGGTCCTCGTCCAGCCAGAACACGGCGGGGTCTCCGGTGGCCCGGGCCCGGGAGACGGCCAGCCGGACCCAGTCACGGATGGGCACGTCCTTGGTCTGACACATCCGGAACACGTCGCCGGTGGACACGGGCTGCTCGAGCAGGACCGACCCGGACTCGTCGACCACCCGGACCGTGCCGTCGGCCGGGATCTCGAAGGTCTTGTCGTGGCTGCCGTACTCCTCGGCGGCCTGGGCCATCAGCCCCACGTTGGGCACCGAGCCCATGGTGGCCGGATCGAAGGCCCCATGGGTCCGGCAGTCGTCGATGACCACCTGGTAGACCCCGGCGTAGCTGCTGTCGGGGATGACGGCCAGGGTGTCGGCCTCTCCGCCGTCAGGTCCCCACATGTGGCCGGATGTCCGGATCATCGCCGGCATGGAGGCGTCGACGATCACATCGCTCGGGACGTGGAGGTTGGTGATGCCCCGGTCGGAGTCCACCATGGCCAGGGGGGGCCGCTCGGCCAGCTCGGCGTCGAAAGAGGCCCGGATGGCCCCGCCCCCGGGGAGGGTGTCCAGCCCGTCGAAGATGACGGCCAGGCCGTTGTTGGGGTTCAGGCCGGCGTCGGCGAGGGTGTCGCCGTAGAGGGAGAAGGTGCGGGGGAAGTAGGTGCGGACCACGTGGCCGAAGATGATCGGGTCCGAGATCTTCATCATGGTGGCCTTGAGGTGCACGGAGAAGAGCACCCCGTCGGCCGCGGCCCGGGCTATCTGGGCCTCGAGGAAGTCGCGGAGCGGGCCGATCCGCATGACCGATGCGTCGATCACCTCGTCGGCCAGCACCGGCACGGACTCCCGGAGGACCGAGGTCGACCCGTCGTCTCCCACCAGCTCGATGCGGAGTGATCCGGCCCGGGTGACCGAGGTGGAGGTTTCGGTGGACCGGAAGTCACCGGTGTCCATGTGGGCGACGTTGGTCCGCGACTCCGGCGACCACGCCCCCATCCGGTGCGGATGGGCGCGGGCGTAGTTCTTCACCGACAGGGGCGCCCTCCGGTCGGAGTTGCCCTGCCGCAGCACCGGGTTGACCGCGCTCCCCATCACCTTGTCGTAGCGGGCCCGGATGCTGCGGTCCTCGTCGGTGGCGGGCTCGTCGGGAAAGTCGGGGACGGCGTAACCGTGCTGACGGAGCTCGGCGACGGCCGCCTTCAACTGGGGCTTGGACGCCGACACGTTGGGCAGCTTGATGATGTTGGCCTCGGGCCGGGCGGTGAGGGCCCCCAGCTCGGCCAGGGCGTCGTCGACCCGTTGCTCCTCGCCGAGATACTCCGGGAAGCTGGCCAGGATCCGCGCCGCCACCGAGATGTCCCGCGACTCCACGGTCACGCCGGCCAGCGAGGCGTAGGCCTGGATGACCGGGAGGAGGGAGTAGGTGGCCAGCGCCGGGGCCTCGTCGGTCAGCGTGTAGATGATGGTCGAATCTGTCACCGTGCTCCCATTCGTGGTTCGGCCTCGGGTCGGTGCCGCGTACCGTCAAGAACACCACCCCGGCCGGGGGGTGGCAAACCGGCGGTGGCATCGCATCCGGCCCCCGAGCCGGGCCCCTGCGGGAGGATCCGCCCCTCCGACCACCTGTTCTCTTTACCTGTAAATCTGAGGTGTTTGATAAACTTTGTCGACCACGAGGACGACATGCAGATCCTCACCGCGCGGGCCGTCACGGCCCGGACCCGTCCGTCGGCGGGAGCCGGACCTCCGGCCGACGGGCATGATGGGGGCACCACCATGGACATTCTGCTCGTCATCGATGCAGCCGAGGTTCCCCAACGACTCTCCGCCCGTGCCCGCCGGCGGGTGGATGTCGCCCACGGACCTCTGCCGCCGGAGGTCATCGCCGATCTGCGCGCCCACATCCCGCGCTCGGTCGGAGTGATCGGCCCCGACACCGACGAGGGCCGGGGCTGGCTGGTGGGGCTGGCCGACCAGCTGCACCACGCCGGCCTGCCGGTGGAGGTGCTGAGTGACGCCCCCGTCGAGGTCGATCCCGCCATCGGGGTCAGCCCGATCAGCGATCCGGGTCCGGCCATCCGGTCGGCCGACTCACTGTTGGACCTGATCGGCCACACCCCCCTGGTGCGGCTGGACCGGACGGGGCGGGATCTCCCGGGCCAGTTGCTGGCCAAGCTGGAGTTCCTCAACCCCGGCGGCAGCGTCAAGGACCGCCCCGCTCTGGCCATGGTGGAGGCGGCCGAACGCCACGGCCGGCTCGAGCCGGGGGGAACCATCGTCGAGCCCACCTCCGGCAACACCGGTGTCGGCCTGGCCATCGTGGCGGCCCGTCGTGGTTACCACTGCATCTTCACCATGCCGGACAAGATCGCGGCGGAGAAGGTGGCGCTCCTCCGGGCCTACGGCGCCGAGGTGGTGGTCTGCCCCACGGCCGTCGACCCGGACCACCCCGACTCCTACTACTCGGTGGCCCGGCGTCTGGCCGAGACCACTCCGGGTGCCTTCCAACCTGACCAGTACTCCAATCCCGACAATCCGGAGGCGCACTTCGCCACCACCGGACCGGAGATCTGGGAGCAGACGGCCGGCCGCATCACCCACCTGGTGGCCAGCATCGGGACCGGAGGGACCATCTCGGGTATCGGTCGCTACCTGAAGGCACAGAACCCCGGCGTCCAGATCATCGGGGCCGACCCCGAGGGATCGGTCTACTCCGGCGGCAGCGGCCGTCCCTACCTGGTGGAGGGCATCGGCGAGGATTTCTGGCCCGAGGCCTACGATCGCCGGATTGCCGACCGGGTGGTGACGGTCTCCGACCGCGACAGCTTCCTCACCGCCCGCCGGGTCACCCGCGAGGAGGGGATCCTCGTCGGCGGCTCCGCCGGAACCGCCATCTGGGCCGCCCTCCAGGTCGGGCACGAGGCGGGCCGCGACGCCGTCATCGTCGTGATCATCCCCGACTCGGGTCGGGGTTATCTCTCCAAGCTCTACGACGACGGGTGGATGTCCGACCACGGTTTCCTGCGCACGGGCGGGTCGGCCGCCGACACCGTCAGCGAGTTGCTCGCCCACAAGTACCGCAACAGCATCCCGTCGATGCCGCCCCTGGTCCACGTCCATCCGGACGAGACCGTCCGGGAGGCCATCTCCATCCTGCGCGAGTACGGCGTCTCCCAGGTGCCCGTGGTGAAGGCCGAGCCACCGTTGGCCCTGGCCGAGGTGGTGGGCACCGTGACGGAACGCGATCTGCTCCTCCGGCTCGTCACCACGCCCGAATCCTTCGACACCCGGGTCGATGCCGTCATGGCCTCCCCGCTGCCGATGGTCGGCACGGGCGAGGCGGTCGAGGTGGCGGCGGCCCGCCTGTCCGAACACAGTGCCGTTCTCGTCGTCGACGACGGCCATCCCACCGGCGTCGTGACCCGCAGCGACCTGTTGGACTTCCTGTCCGGGACCAGCCGATGAGCAGAGCCGGGGGCGCTGAGGCCGATCGGTCCGGATTCGAGACCAGGGCCATCCACGCCGGCCAGCCGCCGGATCCGACCACCGGGGCGGTGATCCCCCCCGTGTCGTTCGCCACGACCTTCGCCCAGCAGTCCGTGGGCGAGTACCAGGGATACGACTACGCACGGACCGGCAATCCCACCCGCACGGCGCTCGAGACGTGCCTGGCCTCCCTGGAGGGGGCCGACCACGGCCTGGCCTTCGCCAGTGGGATGGCCGCGGAGGACGCGGTGCTGCGGCTGCTGGCGCCCGGTGACCATGTCATCATCCCGAACGACGCCTACGGAGGGACCTACCGGCTCTTCGACAAGGTGTGGTCGCCGGCCGGACTCGGCTACACGCCGGCCGATCTCACCTCCGTCGACCGCATCGGCCAGGCCTGGCAGGACAGGACACGGATGGTGTGGATAGAGACCCCGTCCAATCCCCTCCTGTCGATCGTCGACATCGAGTCCACGGCCGCCCTGGCCCACGAGCGGGGAGCGCTGGTCGTCGTGGACAACACCTTTGCGTCGCCCTACCTGCAGCAACCGCTGCAGTGGGGTGCCGATATCGTCGTGCATTCGGCGACGAAGTACCTGGGCGGCCACAGCGATGTGGTCGGAGGCTTCGTGGCCACGGACGACGACGACGTGGCGGCGCGGGTGGCGTTCGTGCAGAACGCGGTGGGAGGCGTTCCGGGACCGATGGACTGTTTTCTGGTCCTGCGGGGGGTGAAGACCCTGGCCCTGCGCATGGATCGCCACTGCACCAACGCCGCCGCCGTGGCCGAACTCCTTTCCGCGCATCCGGCCGTCGCCTCGGTCTTCTACCCCGGCCTGCCGAACCACCCCGGCCATGGGCTCGCCCGCCGCCAGATGCGCGGCTTCGGGGGGATGGTCTCCTTCGTCCTGACCGGGGGCGAGCCGGCCGCCCTCGACGTCGCCCGTTCAACCTCACTCTTCACGTTGGCCGAATCCCTCGGGGCGGTCGAGTCCCTGATCGAGCACCCCCACCGGATGACCCACGCATCGGCCGCGGACTCACCGCTCGCCGTCGACCCGGGGTTGATCCGCCTCTCCGTCGGACTGGAGACCCTCGACGACCTCCTGGCCGACCTCACCGACGCGCTCGATCGGGCCGGCCGGTAGCTGGGCCGGCCACCACCGGGAGGAGGCGGTGGACTCCCGGAGCCGGTGGACTCAGGCCGCCTCGGCCGCCACCCGGGGCTCGAAGGCGGACAGGATGGTGGCTGACGCCCTCTGGATGCGCTCGCCGGAGGCCCTGATTCCGGCCAGGGCCTCGTCGCGGCCACCGGCCCAGGCCGTCACGTACCCGAAGGAGTAGTCGCCGCTGTCGATGCCGAGGGCCCGGCAGACGACGTAGGCGGAGGACTCGGCTTCCAACTCAGCCCGGGCCCGGCTCTCCGGGTGCCCGTGCAGGAGAGCGTGGGTGATCTCGTGGGCGAGGGTCTTCACCCGCTGGGCGGGCGCGTTGGCGGCCTCGATGCGGATGCGGTGCCCGGCGTGGGAGCAATCGCCGTTGGTGGAGCCACAGAACCGGTGGTCCTCGACGGCGAACCCGAGGGAGTGGGCCACCGAGAGGAGCGTGGCGTAGTGGCCGGCCGCGTCATCGCCGGTGAGGCGGTTGCAGGCGGACGGGATGGCGTCGCCGTCCGTTTGGGCGAGGTCGAACACGGGGACGAACTTGAAGCCCCGGACCACCCGGCCCTCCGGTTCGGCCCCGGGGTCGCTGCCGGCCCCTCTGGCGATCATCGGGGCGAGAATCCAGATGGCCTTCTCCCCCTTCCGGACCGGGCGGCCCATCTTCCGCCAGGTGCTGAAGCCGGCCACCCGGGTCGCCCCGGGGCACTGGGCCGCGATCAGGAGGACGTTCCCGAAGGAGTAGCGGTGGAAGCGGCTCTGGAAGGAGAGGTAACGCCGCCACTCCTCGGTGGAGGCGAGGTGGCTGATCCCCTCGGCCAGGGTGGCCGTGAGATCCGGGTGGCGGTTCGTGACTGTCATGTGCGGGTCCTTCCGTGCGCAGGCGGAGCTCCGCCCGGTGGGCGGGGCAGCGGTGGGGCCCCGGAGCGGGGCGAGCGATGGCGGGGGAACGGCGGGACCGGACCGCCGCGGGCGATAGGAGGGGATCACCGCCGTGCTCCGATGACCGGAGACGTTACCGGCGGCCTATGACACCGGTGCCGTGGCCGCGGTCCAGCGGTGACCGTCCCACCAGCGCCACGACCCCGATCCGGCGGGATCGCCGTACCACCCGGGCGGCGCATCCGGTCCCCCCCCGGCGACCGGCCGTTCGGGCCCGATGGGCCGGGCCAGGAGAACCAGGAGCACGGCCAGCGGTGCGATGAACATCCCGATGGTGAGAATGCCGCCGACGGCCGCCACGGCGACCAGGCCGCCGACGATCATCCCGGTGACCCCGGTCCCCGTGGAGCGGCGGGCGACCCGCCACACCACGCTGGCGGTGGCGACGAGGAGCGTGACCACCAGGGCCGCCAGGATGACCCGCACCACGCCGGGCTGCGCCTGGTAGAGGGTGGACGTGGTGTGGGTGACCACCGTCGGGCGTCCGGTGCCGGCACTGACCGAGGTCGACGACCCCGTCGTCAGGGCCAGCATGGCCCAGGCCAGGACGGCAGCGACCAGGTAGGCCGCCCCCAGCAGGGCGAAGCGGGCCACCACGTGCCTGGTGCGGCGCGACCAGCCTCGGAAGGGGACGACCCTCGGTCTCATCTCCCCACCCCGGACGGTCCGGCACTCCCCCCGCCGAGCGACCCCAGGAGGGCCGCCAGACCGAGGGCCCGGTCGAAGAGCTCGGTGGCCGGGGCCCGGTCGCCGTCGAGGTGGGTCAACATCTCCATCCCCAGGTACAGGGCGACCACGGCGAACCCGACGGATTCGGCCGGCACCAGTGATGCCAGCGGTGAACCCTCGAGGACGCCGCCGACGGCATCGCGGGCGAAGCCGGTCCACGGGGCGATGCGTCGGGACACCTCCGGGCCGAGGCCGGGGGTCGTGGCCGCACCGGCGATCATGGCCACCAGGACGGCCACGTATCCGGCATCGAGGTCCTCGCGGAAGATCGACGACGCCACCTCCACCAGTTCGGCGGGGGATCCCACCCCCTGGACGGCGGCTCCATAGCGGGCCTGACGGCTGGCACTGACGCTGTCGAGGGCGGCCAGCAGGAGCCCGGTGACCGACTCGAAGTGGTAGAAGATCAGGCCCTGGTTGACCCCGGCCCGGTCGGCGATGACCCGGGCGCTGGCCCCGGAAAACCCGTGATCGCGGAGGGTGTCGACGGCGGCCTCGATGAGCTGGTGCCGGGTCGCTTCTCCCCGGGTCAGCGGCCGGGTGGTCGGTGCACCGGTCGGGGATTTCACCATGGGGAACCTCCCAAGTTGAGCGACTGCTCAACTACTGTAGCCGAGCCACCGAGGTGGCTGCCACCAACCCCACCGTCGGAACGCTGGGCCCTGGGGAATCGACATGTCCGGCTGTCGCTCGTCGAGTGGTCCTCCCCCGGTCGTCTCGGACGGGGGAGGAGAGCTCCTTGAGTCCGGCGTCACCATTCACCCGCTTTCGACACAGCTTCGCTAATGGGAAGGATTGACTGACATCCGCCCATACTTGTTGTATCAACTGCTTCAGACGAGGGCCTCAACATGGCCGTGCAACTTCTTCATGGTGGGGCACGACGGGCAAGGATCCGGTGACCATGCGCATTGACAGCATCTCGCCCGGCACTAGCCCTGTCGTCGGTGAGGGATCCGTCGCACTGGCTCGGATGAGCGAGTGTCGCCTTCCGGGCTCGCGAGCTGACGCTCCAGGCTGGTGAAGGCGTCAACGATCTCTGCCGCCTCAAAGGCTCGGTTCCGCCTTCCAACGGTGATCTGATTGAGGATTCCTGCTTCCGCGAGTCGGTTCACCGCCTGATTCGTCTGCACTTGGCTCCTGCCAATCAGCTCGGCGGCGCTGTTGACGGTGACAACCGGTGCACCAACTAGTGCTCGCAGAAGCAGGTCGGCAGCAGAATTGGCCCGGACTCGTGTGAGGCGCTGTCGCCATTCCTGTTCAATTTCGAGCGCACGCGCTTCAAATGACTTGGCGTCATCGACGGCGCGACTGCAGGCTCCGGCGAATCTCCCGACCCAAAGGTTGAGACCCTTGTGTGCATCAGCAGACGTTGCCGGTCCGCGGTATCTGGTTGCTGTAAGGCCAGCGACGTAGTCCTTTGCCCACGTTGCGAGAATCAGCGAGACCGGAGGATTGATTCGGGTCGCAATACCACGTCGGCGAAGGATGAGGTGGATCAACGTTCGGC
>Ga0182012_10000824_pt1 | contig 34003 bp, 57 predicted proteins | sample 612S2SmetaG_FD_120486 | JGI IMG/M metagenome (GOLD analysis project Ga0182012, IMG submission 120486) | Permafrost microbial communities from Stordalen Mire, Sweden - 612S2S metaG | ecosystem: Environmental > Terrestrial > Soil > Wetlands > Permafrost | place: Sweden: Stordalen | collected...
CCGGCTCCTCCTGCTCCTACTGTATAAGAATAAGAAGACCCAATTGAAGAGTAAAATTTTCTTTGATATGAGCCGCTACCACCACCTCCAGCGGCAGCTACAGATGAAGCAGCAGCTGCTACTCCGCCGCCGCCTCCTCCACCAGCCGTTATTTCAACCAAAATAGCAACAGTTCCAGCGGTTGGTGTATAAGTTCCACTTCCAGCGGTAGTAAAAATTTGAAATCCAGTTAAAGTAAGACCTGCAGGAGCATTCCAAGAACCATCACCTCTTAAAAAAGTGGTTGCACTTGGAGTTCCAGTCGCACTTATTCCACTTACCGGTAAACCTGTGCAATTTGATAAATTTCCAGATGAGGGTGTACCTAACGCCGGGGTAACAAACGTTGGCGATGTTGTTCCTGCAAAAGCCCCTGTTCCACTTTCTCCTGAAAGTCCATTTCCTACATTATTAATTGTCGCCATTTATGTTCCCCTAATTATGACGCTGTAAACCCAGTGGTGCTCATTGACAGTACCGCCCAAGTTGTATTGGCGACTGTTGCTACCAACCAAAGTGTATCCGTATTATTAGCGCTTGCAAAAGATGTTGTATAAGTATTACCAAATGCCTTGATATTTGTTGACGCGCCTAATGCACATGTCCAACTTGATCCTTCTCCAACAATTGCTATTAATGCACCAACAGCAAATGTGGTTGGCAATGTAACTGTTGTCGGACTTGCCGCTGTTAATATATAACCATTTCCCACTGCCGCAGAAATTGACGTATTGGAATTAGCAGCCCATGCCACCTCACCCGGTAAACCTGTGCAATTTGATAAATTTCCAGATGAGGGTGTACCTAACGCCGGGGTAACAAACGTTGGCGATGTTGTTCCTGCAAATGCCCCTGTTCCAGATTGCCCTGAAAGCCCAACTCCAACACTATTAACAGTAGTCATTTTGTTCCCCTTTATTATGAAATAGTAAATCCTGTTGTCATACTTGACCGTGCCAACCATGTGGTATTTGCTACTACACAAATTAGTTCAATACAATCGTAAGCCTCTGCTGATGCAACACTCGTGCTCGCTGATTGATTTATTATTTTAATAGTTTGCCCCGCACCTGGCTGTAATATCCAACCCCCTGCCCCATATCCCGCAATCGCAATCAGACTGCCCGCTGGCGCTGTTGTCGGTAACGTAATGGTTACGGTACTTGCATCCGTTATGTAATAACCTGTATTTATTGCCGCTGTTATTGGCGTTGATGTTGCTGCAATCCAATTTGATAATAATCCTGGATAGGCGCTTATTAGTGCGGCAATCGTTATTTGAACCTCATCGTAATTATTGGCTGAGTCGGCTGAATAAAGTAAATCCGCGGGAACTGGTGTATTTTTAACTGTAAATTGTTTCAACTGAATATTGACGGCCATGATTAAACCTCTGTCGCAATGACTTTATCGTTATTGTAAGTGATGACTTGCCTTCCTTGATAATCAATCACATACTCAAATCCAGTCGGCGGCAGATTATCATTATTATTTAAAATCACAAATGGAAAAAAAATTGATATCAAATGCGAATAAAAATGCATAGGTCACCTATGGAATATTGGTTGATAAATATACAATGTTTGTTGCTGTAGTGGTGTAAGTAACGCCATTAATTACCGCTGATGCTACTATTTGGCTCGCTGCAATTGGGTAAAGATTATTGCCTTGCGCATTTGGGAAATATTGAGGTTGACCATTACTGTTTAAAAAAACTATATTGCCTGTATTACCAGACACGTACAAATAACTACTTGGCTTAGGAAAATTAACTCCTACAACGGCTAATCCTGAATAGCCACAAGCAAAACCCCAAGTAATCATAATATGTCCTTTCTATCATTGATTTATATAAATAACATCATACGCCACTTCCGTTACCAATTCACTCTCTAACGCTAAGACAAGTGTTTGATAACTTTTAACCCCGTGGCTCGACCAATCATGCTTGGGATGATCTTTGAATTTACCCATTTTAACATCAAATTCTTTTTCGTAGTTAGATAGGCAATCAATTAATCGTTGCGTGTTTTCTTCATTAAACGTTGTCATGTACAGTTTTTGACGAATACCTTCAATGGCCGTTTTATGGGTACTAGGGCGTTTGACAATTTGGCACATTTCGCCCATTTCTACCAAATAATCTTGTGTTGTTTTTAATCCATCACCAAAATTACGATTTGCTCCATCGTGAGGAACAAAATGCATTTTCAATACTAAATTCCTCGCATTGCAAAACGCTTTTACTTCTCCAACATAAAAAGAAAGTGCTCGATTATTGTTTTCAATGTACCCAATCACACTAGGCCATAACTTGCCAGCTCGGCATTCAAATTGCGCTAGTGTAATAGCTGTATAATCAGATACGCCAATATCATAAAAAGCATAAACGGCTTTATTAGGAAAATAGTGGCCTTTGATAATGCGATTTGTTTCATGAATTTTATTGATCGCAATAGCAAAATACTTAGTTTCCTCATTAATTTGCACATTCCCATAATACTCTTGTTGTATAAGGTATTCAGGCATCCCAGCACGTCTATCTTCATCAACGTCCTCATCCGTTATGTAGGGATTTCCTTCCTTATCAACTAATGTATTAATGCTCTCTTCGCGACAAAACCACAAGGGATCTTCTTTGTTTTTCTTCAGCATCCAATAAAAATGATTCATTCCATCGTAGGTTGATTGTCCGAATAACCAGCCACCGTTTTGGCGCAGCACGGGCAACATGTTATAGAGTACACTTGGGTCTGAGAATGCAAGCTCTGAAAATACGATACCACGTGGGTTAGTACCCCGTAGCTTATCGGGATCAATATCGCAACCAACAACCCAAATAAGGCTACCGTTAGTAAGGTGGATCGACATATCCGCATCATTTGGCCTCCTTGCAAGTAAACGTTTAGGTATCATCTCAATAAATTTAATGCTGTTACCCGAATCCTTATCAAGCATGGCTCCCTCCCACAAAATTTTGCGCGCACGCACGTTAGTAGGATAGGCCATGATATAAAGTCCTGGCTCACTTATTGCAAAATCCAAGATTACATTCCATGTCGTAACCTCTTTTCCAGATCTCCTTGGCCATTGTGTTAATAATCGTTTAAATTTTCCAAGCACTAACACATCGCGTGCTTCGCGTTGATATGGCCTATAGTCGATAATCGGTATTTTAATTTTATAGCCGTCTTGCCACGCTACATGTAAATTGTTCTCTTCATCCCGTGTTAAATCATACTCACTCATTTGCTTTGTAGCATGCACACTTAATGCCTTATCCCGTATAGCTTTTATCTCTTGTAACGTACTCATTTTGTTAAGTCTTTATGCATTTCAATACAATTGCTGCTGGTTGTATGATATTAAATGGCAACACGGTTCCAGCTGGGGTAATACCTGATGCTTGTGTTGTATTAGGTGCTTGGTTACTCGTTGAAATTCCTAACGGCCCGCTCGAATTCGATTGAACTGTTGGAATACCATGGCTATGCGCAATTAATTCATTCGCGGCCATCAAGTGAGCTTCTTCTCCACCTGTATTGCCTACTACATTTCCAATTACTGATGAGCCAATCCCACCTGCACCCATTGTCACTGAACGGCTTAAATTGGGAACGTTAAAGTTTGCGCCCGAACCACCCCATGCGTAGCCAATCGCTGCAAATAAATTAGGATAGGTTGCGGTTGGGTAAGAATTGCCATTACAAGCTAAAAATCCTGTTGGTGCTGTCGTTCCTCCGAAATCAATAATTGTGCCCGATGGAAACACAGATGCGGCTTGTTCTGTCAAATATGTTAATTGGGCAGAAACTGTCGTTGAATCCATATTTACAGTATCGTAATATCCAACCAGGTTTGCACCGTCCGTGACTGGCGCATTATTGGCTAATTCTGAACGCAATGTTGAGGCATCGGATGGCTCTTGCAAATACGCTGATAAAACACCGCCATTCGTTCCACCTATCCATATGTAGCCCGGTTGCAATACGGGAATTTGTACGCTCGATTCAAGCAATGCTTCCGGCAAGTAAGAATTGACGATATAAGATAAATTTCGTTGCAATGCATAGGTTTTATTTTGCTGACTGATTAATAACAATTTATCTAACGCAAAATCCAACGTATAACCAGAAAACGTTTGAGCATTTGAAAATTCCACATCAAGTGAGGCCGAAACATCGCGAACAATCGTTACAATGTAGCCATTCGGTGGAATAAATCCCGGATTAAAGACAACCATACCACCCGTAATTGGATCTAAATTTGGCGCATAGGTATAGGCAACATTCCAAACATTAATATCAACAGAAGGTATAGGCGGCGCACTGGCAGCCTGGGTATAGACATCTAAATCTGGAATACCTGTTGTTTCAATAGGGGTGAAAAATGGCACGATATACGTAGTTGTTATTCCATCCGCTACGTATTGAACGATAGTATCTTGTTGAGGTAAATCGGCCATGTCTTATCCTTAAAATAGTTGTTTTTGTCCTGGCTCAAGGTAGGGTTTGTTTCCTAAAAAAGCATCCACATAAGGTGAAGCTAGTGGAACCGTTCCTATTGGATTAGCCACATTCGCCCATTCTTTAACACTGTTTTTTGCACCTTTCAAATCCCCTTTCGCTAAGGCAAATGCCGCTGCAAATGGATCACGAACAAATTTCACGGTAGGCGTAAAAAAGAAACTTTTAGCGGAATTCGGCTCATTTAATGAGCTATTAAATACTCCAAAGCCCCCCGATATCAATTTTGCAAAATATTTTGCTTTTTCACTTCTACTCATGTTATTTGGATTTGGTGGCGTTAAACCCTTACTTATTGCTGATATCGATTCAGCTAGACCCGCTAGCATGATTGTGCCTAATGATTGATTCAATGCATACATCATTTTGCCTTGATAACTATCAAAGTCTTGCATGCCTCCCACCCATACACGCCTAAAATATTGTATCGGATAGGCTTTGAATTGGGCAAATGCACGCCATATTTCACCGCCAATATGCCCAGGCCTGAAATTGCCTGTTGTTATCATGTTTGTATAAGCCGTTGGTTGCAATACTGAAAATTCATGCGCTGTATCAAACATGGCAAATACTTTTCTATAAAGATTTGAGCGGTACATGGATAAAGGAATGCTTTTATTTCCCTTATTCCATAACTCTGTTAATTCTTTATCCGATAATTTATCTACATTATCGGTTGTAAAATAGTTTTTTTCACTATTTTTGCGCAAAGCATCCCATTCATGTTCGGAAATATTAAATCTATTCAAATACGATTGCTGTTGCCTGTCTAACACATTAAAACTTTTTGATGATTGCTTGCCATAGACTTTCATAATTGGTTCCATAGCACTCAATTTATTACCTCTATCTAATGCATGCAATCCCACACCATGAAAAAATTTATTAGATAGTCGGTTAATTGTCGTCCCCATCCCGCTAATATCCGAAAAACGCGAGATTGTTCCGCTATGCACTTGTATAACTGATGACATGACTTTTGCAAGATGCATGCGACTATCACTGGGCAATCTATCAAATAAATTAACTATAGAATTGATATAAGGCGCCCAATATCCAGCGCCTGCGCGTTGGGCAAATCCTGCTACGTTTGCGGCATCGGAAATACTTAATAAAGCAATCCCCCCTAATCGTGCCGTTGATGTTACTGAGCGTATACTTGAACCAATATTCGCTAAATCTGCGTTAAATGCTCCTCTGCCCGCACCTAGTAAATTATTAAATAAAGCATCCGCTTCCGAATGTTTTAATGCGTTAACAATGGTATTGTCTTGTTTTTCAACTTGCAAATGACGCATTTTCAAAAACATTTGCTTTGGATTTGTTCCCATTATTTCGGCCATTCCCGTTTGATGACTTGATGTTGAAATATCTTTTAACCAGGCTTGAAATAACGTTCCTTGTCCATATTGGCTATTACCCATACCCCAACTTTTCCAATCCTTGTATTTATAAAACATATGGCGGGAACGTGAAATTATGTCACTATCTTTGGAAACCGATGCGCGAGTAAATAATACCCCATTACCCTCGATAATATTATCGAAAGTATTACCTATCATCTCATCGACTATTTCATGATTTAAAGTACCGTCGGCATTCATAGCGCGGGTATTTTCAAAAGTTCCTTCAACGTCTATAAAGGATTTATGTAAAGGGATCCAATTTTCTCGACCTAGTTTAAGCATCTTTGATTGATCGTAGGTATTTTTAAAATAACGGTCTTTATTCATATCGGCAATTGCCATTGCATCCGATTGAATTAATTTCGAATTTCTATATTCTATATAATTCTTGAGTGATTCACCCATTAATTTTATGGATGGATCATCATGTTTACCACCATCTGCGACCGAAAATACTTGATCATCAATTTTTGCGCTGTCTAATAAATCCAAATTCTCTTTTGACATTTTCCCAAAAGATTGATGATGCATTAATTGATTTACTGCATTAATCGCTGTTTCAACGTTGTAATCAGTATTTTTAGCCGTTTTTTCTAAAAATGAAATAGGGGTTACGGCAGAATCCATTTTTGATTTTATTTCGCCGTATTTTTCTATATTCCTAGCCGCGCTTGCTGAATCATCTAAAAGCGATTCTAACTGCGTTTTGTTAATTACTTTGATAGCCTCATTACGGGCAAATGGTATGCCCTCTTTCTGAAATTTTCTTGTTAATGAGCCAACTTGCTTAATATAGGATTCAAGTTCATCGCCTGTAAATAAATTTAAGGCTTGGCGTGCTGCATCAATACATTCAGTTTTTATCTTAGTCATTTCTATTCACCAAGTTGACATTTAATCAATTCATTAAGGGCTGCTTCATTTTCTTTAAATTGTTTAAAGCGTTTTTCGCTACCTTCAAAATCATTTTTTGCAAATTCTAATTCGGATGTTTGAACTGTTTGCTTTGATTCTTCATTAAAAAGGGTTTCACTCTTACTATGTGAGACTTCAGCTTTTATTTCCGATGCTTTTTCAAGCTCTTTTGCAAATGGAACAGCCTTTTCTAACCTGCTGTTAAGGTAGCGCTTAACCAATTCTGGATCTGCTAACGCCTGTGAATTATTATCAACCATGTCAGTAAACTTTTTTAGAATATCATTCAGACCTCGCTGCTTAGCATTAAGAGCTTCCATGTTAATTCTATCAAGCAAGTGTTGCGCGTTAGGCCACACTTGAGCTAGCTCAGTAAGTCTATTATATGCCATGCTACTCTTAAATTTTTTGCTTAATTTACCTTTTGGAAATAATTTTTCCTGTAAATGCCTTATTTCTTGTTCTGGAGTATGTAATTTTATCTCTTTTAGTTCTTTTTTTATCTCAAGATGCGCCCCTTCTTGATATAGATGTTCGGATTCTAATGTTTCCCTGGCTACTATTTTTTTTAATTGCCTTTCTAATGCCAACTTTTGCATTACTTCTCTTGGTACTTCATATGGAACATGGGTTCTTTCATATACTCCTATATTTTTAAGGTGCTCATAAATACTTTGTTGGGAAAATAATTCATTTTTTCTAAGTCCTTTGGATATATTTTTTTCTAATGCCACATCAAACGCCTTCAGCGCTGCGCTGTTTGCTTCAATTCTCATACCGATTTGATGCGTCATACCTTGAATGGCATTCAATAAATTAGGGTTGTCTCTCATATTTCCAATGTAACTATCTAGCTCATTATGAATGATATAACTGGATAATAACTGGCTTTCTTCTTCACTAAATTGTGTAATTCCCTGATCGAACAAGGAACCTTTTAAATTTTTAATCCCCTCACGACTTAATACTTCATTCCATACGCGTCCTGTCACACGGTCATAAGGGATTTGTAATGATTTCAAAACATTTAATCCCCCTTCATGCACTTTTGTAGTGTCATTTGGATTTTCTAAATAATCCAGATACCACTTATGCATTTCAGGGGTAATGGCGCCCATTTCTTCGGCTTGTTGTAAATGCCCTTGCAGCTCTGAAACTTTTGCTTCTCGCGCTGCAACTTCACCTTCTTTAACTTTATTTAATTCCAATGTCTCGTTATGTTGCTGTAAAATACGACCCGTTTCTTTTTCTAATGCAGCACTCGTTGCATTCGCGGCTCTGTGAGCAATTATTCCCCGTACACCTTTGAATAACACGTATCCTGCTGCTAATGGTGCGCCACCCAGCAAAAAACCATAGTTATCAGCACCCCAATCTTGAATAGCATGACTAGCATCCAATGTATTTTCAATCGCATTGTAATGCTCGCTAAAATGTTCTGGGATAATCATTCCTTTATAGCCTGCATAGCCTTCAACAACCCCTGAAGTAATTGCAGCACCACTTACTTTCGGTAAATAATGACTCAATGCGCTTTCAGCAAGATTCGCGAGCGGTACTTGTGTGCTTAAATAACCTGCTGTTATGGCCTCGCTGCCTGCCTCTACAGCTAATTTTCTTGCACCAAATCCAACGGCTCCAGCAACGCCTGCCCCTATGCCGCCACCTACGAATGCAAAGGGTAGTGTTGGGATGATGCCTCCGACGATATTACTTACAGCATTTAACGACTTTTGCCCTATCCCTAGACGCGGATCGCCCGTTAATTCGTTAATAACAGATAGTCGCTCAGCCGTTTTTTTCCGTTCTTCTTCAGTCGATGCCCCTGGAAATATATAATCCCTCAGTTGCCCAACTTGTTCTAATGGTTTATTAAATGACGCACTAGCCGTCTGGCTTAATGATGGTTTATAAGGAACTTCATTCACTAAACCTATTGTACGTTCGCCACCTAACATTATTCATTTTCCCATTTATTAGATTCACCTAGCCAACCCATACGCTCGTGCAATTGCTTGTCGTATTGATTGGCTTCTTTTTTAGTATTGAAAACCCCTAAATGTTCGCCAGTTTTAATATAATGCTCGGTTGCCTCTTTTACTGATACCTCTTTGCCATTTATAATGGTAGGTAACAATACTTGTTTGCCATCAAATTCTCGTGTAATGGTTTTTACTGTTTCCCAATTTCCTTTCTTGTCATAAACTTTCGGCCTGTGCTCAACATCAATATTGCCTTCAACGACTGGACGTACAACGGGTGTTTTCCCTCTCAAATAATTAACTATAATTGGTGCTTCCGATTCGAATGGTTTTCCAAATAAAGGGGTACGCGTAATACTAGCTTGCTCTTTCGCTGCTGTATCGTGTTCAGCCTTGCGCCAAACACCCTCACTATATAATGTATCAAACGCTGGATGACCATCCTTATCTGGAATAACATGGCCATTCGGATCAACAACGGTGATTCGGCCACCTGGCGAACTTACTAGAATTGGTGGCGATTCTGAAAACATTGTTTCGACTTGTCCTGGGGTTTTATATTCAAGTAACTTATCGCGCACTTCATTCAAACTATGTGAGGCCAATACCTGCATTTGATTTTCTTCAAGCGGTACATCATTTGTATTTGCAACAAAATTAAAACCTGTCGAAATTCCATAAGCTTTTTCCATATTACTGGCAAATGTATTGATATAATCATCTAAATTTTTATAGTTATAATCATTGTTATCCGATGCTACTTTATGAATATATCGCAATGCCGCATCTGCTTTCGCGGATATTAAATCCCCACCATTCGGTTGTTTAGCCAAATACGTATTGATAGTTGTTAACGCGGGATTGATGCGCGACACCAATTTATTATCTGAAAAACCTCTGTCTCGTGATAATTGCAAGAATTTTTCTTGATTATCTTTTTTACCGTTCCTATTTGTATTTAAGGCATCCACTTGCTGCGATGCTAAATAAGTTTGCATAAATCCTGGATCTGCTTTTCCTATTAGATTTCCTATTTCATAAACTGTAAGCTTTTGCCTATACTGATTCTTAGGAAAAGAATTCATCAGATAAACGCGATTTTGTTTATTAAATAATGAAATATTGTTAATCGCCGCATTTATATTGCCATCTTTATTAAACGCGTCTTTTACAGCTTGCGTGTATTGAGCGGGAATTGGCTGCCTATATTCATCAGGCACATCAGACCCAATGCCAATAGCATCTAATTTGCTTACCAAATTATTAAGATTATCTGTACCCGCTTCATGTCGTTGTTGTGCAATTTGATTCGGATCACCAAAAAAACGGTGTTGTTCTGTTATAGAATGTTGCCTATTATAATCTAAATACGCTTGCGCACCTGCTGGCGTTTCTGCTATAGAATTCGCGTATTGATTGTTTTGCTCAATCCCTACAATGTAATTGTTAAGCCTATTTTTATACCCTTCTTGCTCGGTACTTAACTTTTGTGTGCTCTTTAATACATCGAGGCGCTTCTTTAGCATGTTCCACGAAACACCAGCTTGAATATCACCTGTTGCGTGCGCTGTACCTGATTTGTATCGAAGCAAGGATTGTAGTGTATCAAGCTTTTTAACACCTGCTAATTGAATTGGAGCAACATAACCACCTTGTGACCACTTTGATTTGATATCCTCGTTGGTTAAATGCTCCAGCCTATGGTCTGCATGAAACATGGTGTCATGTGTCATCGGCAAATTGGCATTGCTAAATGGTTGGTTTGCATCGGGTGAGGCAGCATGCAATGCATTGACGTGACTGGCCGTTAAATTTTCATCTCTGTAGCCCTCAAGAATTATAGAGGCTCTATCTACTTCGTGTTCTATTTGTTTATGTAAGTTCGCGGCCTCTACTGCCGTTAAAATTCCAGCTCGCACTTGTCCTGCTAATGATTGATATTGAGCTTCAATCGTTTTTTCAGCCGCCTCTGGATTTAAATACAGACTTTTTCCTAAATCACTTAGCGTGCTATTAAAGGCTGATAACGTAGAATACTTAGCTGCCTCATTCGTCATCTGAATTGTTTTTTCTTGAGCCTTAAAGCTTAAGTCGCGATTAATGTCTTTTGTAGCCAAATCAAGTGTGACTCTATCCAGGCGATTTAATTTTGCTGTAGCCTTAATTTTATTAGTTGTCTGCTCAGCATTTTTAGCAATGATGTCCGCATGTTCGGGGCTTTTAAGCATTTCGAGTTTAGATTTTGATGACACATCATCTAACATTGACTTTGTTTGCAATAAATTTGTTTTGGAGGCTTCGGTTGCAAAATCCGTTACTTTTGTCATAGAACGTTCCGCAATATTACCTAAAACCTTTGCAATAGATTCATAGCCTTTTGCTTTGGAATTAACGCCCGATGGCTGGATAATGGGATTAGTTTCTTTAATCTGCGCTAATTCTTGCGTCATTATATGTCCTCAACTTGTGGTAATGACTTCGGTATTCTGTCGTAAACGTTGTAAGCGTTAAATGCGAGATTCGTGGCTTCTCCAAATAATTGAGCATGCAATGTATTTTTTACGTTTGCTTTTTCGGTTTGCAATCCCGCTTTTGCCAAATCTTCTTCAACTTTTAAATTGCTTTCTTTACGTCCGGCTAAATGAATTGTTTCACGTTGAATCGCATTAAAACTAGGCGATGCAAAAGATACTCCACGCGTGCTTAGTTGTACGGCTTGTCGCTGTAGAATTTTTTCTGTCATCTCAAGATTTTGTATGTTTTTTTCTTGATAGGATAATGTTAGCAATTGTGATTGCTGATTGATTGCGGAAATATTGGCATCCGCAGCTTCCTTTTCTGCTTTCGCTCTACCTATTGAACTAGCCACCGATACGGCTGCTAATGCCACCCCTGCTACTACTTGTCCCATACATACCTCACTAAATGACGGCCATATCAATTTCATAACCGATGGATAATATTTGCAAATCAAAAGGCGATGATTGGGTTATTACAATAGCCTCACTATCAAACCGATGATACCCTTCAAACGGTGCAAATATTGCCGTATCAGTCTTAGGAATCAGCGGCAACCCCATTTGTATTTCTCTAAAATTTTGATACTTAACAAGTTTACCGTTAATAAAAAAATCTAATGAGGAATAGTAATCAATATAAACTCGACTCAATGTCTTTTCAAATGGTGAACTTGTAGCACTATAAAATGGATACATAGGTATCATTTCAACATAGTACAACAGTCCAATTTCAATATTCCCTTGCAGCATTTCTGGATTATTTACAACAATTTGACCGTTTGAAACTAAATATTCGCCATAATCTTGACCATTAAACACGGTTTGCACGGTATAACCATTTAAATAGTCTAATTCAGTTACCGTACCGTTAGGAATCATTACATAGGTATTTGCACTATCTATAAAAACCCCTGTATCTAATCGTTCAATCGTGTATTGTTGCGTTAACGTGTAATATTTCAATAAATAAACTTGATTATTCACCGTTACAATATCGATTAATTCTACATTCTCACCAAATGTAAATGGCGTTAAAGCGGCTAGTTTGATTTCCGTTGCAAATTGAAATGCGGTGATTGTATTGTCGATGCTATTTAGAAGATAAATAAAATTGTCTTGTGAAACATCTGTTCCACGTAATAATGCTCGGCTATCTGGGTTTTTCATTAAGTGCTGGCTTTGTGGTGCAATGTTTGTCGATTTATAGGCTAATCCCACCCCGGTAAAATTATAATTAATTATGGCTTTTCCTGTCTTTTGTACAAAGTAGGTATCATTCAAATACGTTTGAGGTTTTAAAATTGGTGATGAACCGTAGGATGATTGTTGCCTGATTGAAAATGAACTGGGTGTTAATCCTACATCCTCATTTTGCGGACATGCAAATTCAAAGTTTGTCGTGAATATTTCAAGTTGCTTGCCACCGTTAAGCCATTCAATTTCGCCCGTATCGGTTTGGCCAATCGTGTAAATAATGGCATCGGTATCAGCCCCTGTTCCCACATCAAATGAAACGGGTTGATTAAGCTTGGAACCAAATACAGTAATTGGTAATAATGCAGTATTTCCAAACCACAATCTATTCTGGAAATACAAAACTTTCGATGGATATCCAAGTCCATATGGATTGTCTAAAGCATTTACCCATGCTGGCTGTCTTATTGCATATTGTGAACCTGATGTTGCATAACCTGACGTCATAAATGGTATTTGTATTGTTGCCTGAAATGTAACCGTATTTCCTGATTGACTTACTGTATTAATGATTGCGTATCCAATAGGGGCAAACTCACTTACTCCACCGCCAACAATCTCGCCACCTATCCACGCATTCGTATAAACCGCTCCGGCTGGCAATCCTGCGAAGGCAATTGTGATAATATTCCCACTTACACTTAAAGTAACAGTTGTTCCATTGTAATTAATGTTATTAAAGTCGTAAGAGGGTAATGGGTAAATATCCAGATATTGAAACGAAAAGGTGAGCGGATCGTAATTACTTACATAGATTCGGCCTGGCGGGTAGCTTGGCGAAGTTAAAATCAGCGTGTCATTATCCTGGGTATAATCAAGATCAAATAAGTCCGCTGCTGTATAATCTACCGGGATTGCCTGGACTAAATTAATATTGTCATTATTGTAAACAACTTGTGCGCCCGTGTAGGTTACTACAAATTGATCTAGGTAATTTATAACATCCAATTCGGTTTCTGGTACGCTAAATACATAAAAATTACCGCTTGCACCTAGAATAATATAATAAGCCCCGTTTTTATCTATGAATTCAAACATCACGGAATTCATGACCGCTTCATCCGTGGCATTGTAATAATAGGTTGTGCCTTTTCTTTTCTTAGAAAGTCCCGTTGTTCCCACTTCGCAATTTAATAAACTTTGAGCTGCTGTCAAATATTCGGCTACATCCGTTCGCTTCCAAGTTTCAATTGAAGCTTCACCTGCTGTAAAGCTTGTTTGCCTAATCATCTTTGACATAAATGATACCTTTATTGATCCTATGCCTTAACTAAAACATGCTTTTAGTTACAAATATATAAATTGCAGCCATTAATATTTTATTGTAGCATGCGAACGAGCCTAGGGTCATTCCCGAAAAACTGGCAACCTTACTAGTTCCGGCTCACCTTTGTTTAAGGTCACTAAAGGAGTGAATATGATTGATGAAAAACTTATTGAAAACGAAGTTCGTATTAGATTACTTGAAAAAATTGCTGCCGATATTAATGCAACATTTCGTCACCTGGACATTAAATTAGACTCTCAATTTAAATGGACGATAGGAATTATGATCGCTATGTTTGGTGGTCTTATTATTGCCAAGTTGATTTAATGATGGATTCTTCAGAATTCTACATTGATCATGAAGTACGAATTAGATTGTTAGAGAAAATATCTAAAGATACCAATCATTTATTACGTTGGATTTTAGGGGTTGTTATCACAATCGGAATTCCTGTATTGCTACATGCTTTTAATCTATTGTAATTAAACGAATGTAATGCGATCAAAATCGTTATATGGTGTTTGGAAGTGCGGATTTAGCATATCATCTTGTGTGATGGCTTTCGCTAATATCTTTTCATATTCTTTTTGCAAATAGGCTGCCAATTGAACGTTATTTGTCAATGTTGGGGCGAGTTTTGAGGCTGCATATAGCACTAACGATCTAGCAAATAATGGGGTATAAACTTCGGGAACTGCTTGGTTTACAATGTAATAATAACCAACGGGTTTGACTTGCGCTAATAAATAGCCGTCAGCAAACTCGTAAATTGGCCATTGTGAACCTGTAGCTTGCCACTTAAAAAAACGCCCAAAATCACCAGGTACTTGATAGGTATATTCATAATCAGGTGAAAAATTAAAAGTTAATGGCGTATTATCAAAAATGTATTTAACTAAAAATGACCAGTTTGCCTCTAAGTACAATTCCGACTCTAATTCATAGATTTTAGCACTTGCAGCCTGTGCGTCCGGGCTTTCTTCAGAACGAGCGACTTGTAACCGACCTAGTTCTGAAAGTGTTCGATTCACTAATTCCAAATGCGTTGGCATAGTTCCTCTTCATAAAAATTGGGGGATTTTAACCCCCCAAAACGATTATAGAACTGCGTAGCCAATCAACAATGTACCGCTTAAAGCTGTTCCAGCAGCATTATTGTTAGTAACATTCAATGTTGCAACGCCCGCACTTACATAGACGCAGCTTAATTGAATGCCGGGTATAGCGTTTGTGCCACCCATCAAACTTACTAAAATAACAGAGGTTGAGGTAATCTTGCTGTTATTGAAAGTTAATGCTGTAGTGGCAGCCCCAGCAGTTGTCAATGAAGCGGTTGTTAGTACCCCTGATTGACCATTTGCTGTGAATGCACTACTTGATTGCGTAGCATTCGCTTTAACTGTTAATACAGAACCCGTCAATTGACCGCCAGCTAAAGGAACCCCACCCAAGTTTGCAAGAGATGATGCCGCATTTGCTACGTCAGACAGATTGTTGCTAGCAATTAAATAACCGTTAGGATTGCTACCTTCGGCTGAAGTTGTTGCTACGTATGAAAATGTAGCCGCTCCAGCATCAGTATTTAACAGAATCGTTAACGAACCAGCTCCAGGTGTTACTTTTTCAATGTAGGATGCATTCGTTTGCGCACTCATATCTGCCATTACAATGCTTGATGTTGTGATGTTTGCGTCTGTAATGGTTACAGTCGCGCTACCACCCGCACTAGCATATGTTGCAGCGTAACAGCCATCTGCAACTAGCGCTGATGATGGCGTAATTGCCAAGTAAGAAATTACTGATACGCCTGGGTTTCCACTGCAAACCAGGGTCACTGTACCAGCGGCAACGGCAACCGTTTCAATCTTCACGGCCGTTGCTGCACTTGCAAAGTTTGCTACAACAATGCTACCAACCAGGATATTTGCATCGGCAATGACAATTGTTGCACTACCGCCCGCATACGAATATTGATTGACATAAACGCCCAAGTTCTGCAATGCGAGAGAACCAACAATTGAGAAATACCCAATTGTAGAAACGCCTGCTGTTGAACTATTAATTACTGTTAGCGAACCGTTTCCAGATGTAACTACTTCCACATTTCCTGGTGTTGCAGCTACAGGCCAACGAGCAAACGCAATGGATGCCGGAGTTACGAGCGCATCGGAGTATGTTGAAGTTGCTGATGTTGTTGTTGAAGATGCCGTGGCCGAATGAAAACCAAGAGCTGCCAGTAATTGCGCGCCACTTTGATTAAGGTTAGCGGGTACTAAACTCCAATTCATTGACGCTGGATTATAGCTAACTTTTAATAACGTTAATAAACTTGATTCCTCGGTGTTCAAAGGAAACTTAGACGCATCGAGATAGTTTATGTAAAACAAATCGTTTTGTTTTATTTTAGCAGAAATATCATTGAGATATCCTGATGCTGTAATAGTGGCATAGGAATCTTCAGTGCTTGCATAAAACTCATTTGGCGCGGTGCTGATATTACCTTCAGTAATAAAGCCAAGCGTTTCAAAATTTGACATGATGAATCACTCCTTATGCGTTGGCAACGTATGGGTTTTGGGTTTCAATTAACGCAATACCATTGTACTGAATGACGTTTGCGCCGGAAGTTAGGACTGTTAGCAATTCCCATCGGTCATTTTGTGGAACCCAAGTAATACTCGTGGACACGTCACGGTTAAATATTTGAACCATTGAATCCATGTGCACCAAAGGTGTCATATAAGTGTCTACGCCTGCGGCTACTGTAAACGGAATCGTGTTGATACCATTTGCGCCAAGCGTACGGATGTCCACGCCAAGGTAAGAAGTCAAACGGTTATCTACTAAAGGCCTAACATCGTTATAGAAAATATTAACGACTCGGTCATCATTCAACATGGATTGTTTGGTAATTGCTGGCAACCAGAGCGAACATGATTGATCCATCACGTTTACGCCTTGATTTTCAAGGTACGATAATGCTTCAGCAAGTTTGCCTTCGTTCATACCAGTATTTACACCAACGTTGTACGCTACTGTAAAAATAGTACTAAAACCGATTGAGGTATAAAGGGCATTAATCTTAATGTAATCGACCATACGAGCAGCAGCTAACGCATGCAACTTAGCATGGTCAACGATTTTGTCGTAAGCAAATAGAGTTTTTTCACCGCCACCAATAACAGTTTTGAGTGCATAGTTATAAGGGATAATCATAACGTTGGTTGAATCTACAGGTGTGACGGGAATATCCACGGGGGCATAGGTTTGGTTTTGCATCTCGATAATATCGGATACAGGAACGTTGGTAGCTTCACCCGTTGTACCGTGACGCTCTTCAATTGTATCAGCTAAGTACTGATGATTTTGGTAACGTATTGTTACCTCGGTGTCGAACAGTTGTGACGCTGTTGCAAGATCGATTTGATCAGCCATGATTGCGTACCTCAATAGTATAAACAAATACACGCAACAAGCGTGTGCCTATCGATAACTATTGGGTTACGGGTAGCCCGGCCAATATTATGTTTGATCGCAAGACGTAAGGTTGCCTAAATATTAACACCTCACTCCATTACGACGTATCTAACGGCCAAGTTTGAAAACGTCTTAATGGATTACCGGAGTGCGTTTAATAGGGCTTACTTTAAACGATACTGTATATTATGTGCTTTAAGTTTGTTTTGTCAAATTCTCAATATTTGAGAAAATTCTTTCTCTCTCTTTTATGACATATTCTTCAATCACCAAATAAGAATCAAACAGTTCTTTGCCTGTCTTCATGTCTTCAAAGCATTCTTGTATTGATGGATAATTTCGACTAATTATTTCGTGAAAAACTTGATTTTGATTTTGAAAATTTAAATTGTGTAATTGAATAACCAATTTATACATTGTTAATTCCTGCTTGACTCAAATCTTACTTTTTACGTGACACATACTAATTACCTACTAATTTCTACTGAATTAGTATCAATAGAAACCAATTGTCATTTGATATCAATTGATATCAACGATAGGTTGCAATCACGGGTTTCATCCAAGTTTGAATATTTTGCCAAAAAACATCGCGTGGTGTTGTCGAGAATGCAGTATAAGCACTTAAAATTCCTGTTCCTTTAAAGACTGAAATATTATATTTCGTACCATCTTGTGAATTAGTTACTTCAAATCTGTACATTGGGTACATTGACCGTAAATTTGATTTAATGTAATTAACAATTTCTTGACTCATGATTTACTCTTGTTTAATTAAAAGTTTCACGCCATATAAACTATAAATTGTGGGTATAAGCGAAAAGTTAGAATATTTTTTTTGTAAATACTCATCACTCTGCCATAACTCATTGATTAAATCTTCATACTCTTTTATTGTTATAAGAAACTCACGTCTTCTATTTTGACTTGCTTTTTTTACTAGAGTTAGCATGCTGTTATTGCTTAGATCCATTCTTATTCCTTAGCATGCGCTAACCTCGAGCTTAATGAAATATATTTTTTCTGGGCTTCAACGCGTGCACGTCCTCTTGACTTCATCATTACATCGCGGGCTTTTTTGATATCTTCATGTGTAACATCATTGTAAGAGCCAACACTAACATTGCCACTACCGGGTACTGATGAATTTAACATTTTAGAGCGTTGGTCTAACAATTGACCTCTTAAATCTTTGTCCTTAATAGCTTCTTTTAACATTTGATCTGCGACTTTATCGGGATATGTTTTCTTAAGAAAGTCTTGCAATAAATTTAAGTTATCAGCACCTACTTCTTTCTTAGCATTTTCAAACGCTTCAAGCTTGGATTTAACTGTTTGAGTTTGTGCTAATGCTAGCTTTTCAAATTGTGTTTGAGTAAGTCCACTATTTTTAGCAGCGTGTTTTAATTGTGCCACGTCATTCTCATGCAATGTGACGTCTGCTGGAATTTGATAGTCATCAGGAATTTTTGTGGCATCCTCATGCCTCTTTTTTAAATCCTCATTTTCCTGAAAGACTTTTGCAGAATTGTTATAGCCAGCCTCTAGTTCTTCAACGGTTTTAAATTTACCCGCATAAAGTTTAGGAGGGTCGATTGGTGGAGTTGTTGGATCGGTCATTTATTCACCTTTTCTGCATTCAATACAATTGCTTTAGTGCACCACATTAAAGCTTGTTCCAAATTAGTATGAGCCAAATTCATTTCTCGCGAACACACATTTCCAAATAGTAACTCAAGTTCCTCTGCTTTTTCTTTGCATTGGATTATTAATGCACTATCCAATTCGCTTAATTTTTTATATTCTTTTCGAAAAGTATCAGTCATTTATTTTGTCCTCTAATTCTTCAATTTGTTCGCCTATGTCTCTTGTTATATCTGATAATAAATCCTGAAGTTGCAAAAATCCATTTTGTAAAATTTTTATTGTTTCTAACTGCACTACTTTAATTATTTTATCTTGTGTCATTTTATCATATCCTCTAATTTCTTAATCAAAGCATCAATTACTTCGTTTTTATCTTTATAAAGATCATTAATGTTATAACTTTCCTTACTCACATGCACCGCACTAAGTTGTACTTCAAGTGTGGCTGGATACATTTTAATTAATTCATTTTTGCAAATGTTAAAGCTTGCTGTAAAGGCAATATCACCCTCTTTAAACTTAGTCATTGTCTTGGGTTTCCGATAATTGTTGATTAATCATTGTTTGCACTTTATCAAGTGTGGACTTAATTCCTCTCAAAACGGAACGTCTGCCGTCATAAAACGCGAGCACACCTTCAGTCATCAAGGTTTCTGGAGGCTCTTCCCAGAACATTTCTTTCATCATGGTTGCCAGGCATTCAGCGCCTAGCGGGCTACTGAATAATTGATAAAGTTTAAATTCTTGCGGTGATATTTTCTTTGCATCCAGTAGTTCATCAATCAAATTGTTACTCCTTTGTCCTCTGGAAATTTAACAGCACCCGCTGTTGTTGACGGTTGAGCGCCATTAACTTGTGCTTGTTCTGCTTGAGCTGCTGCTTCTAGTGTTTCTTTAAACTTGTCGTCACTCACCGATAACTTTCCAGGTAAATTAAGTTTTTCCATAATGAAACGATTAACTTCCAGAATATCCATACTGATCAGTGGAGCTGATTGTCCGAAAAATTGTTGCTTGACTTGCATTGATGTTATCAGGTGATTCAAATCTGTTTGATTTTGTAGATCGTATAATGGCGATTGAAATGCAAATTTCAACGTTGATGGCTCAAAACCTGGTATTACTTCTTTTGGTTTTAGCAATAATCCACGCCCGTTTAGGATTTTCGCGGAAACTTCAAATATTTGCCTTGGCAATTCGTTTATTAGCCTTGAGATGTCTGTGCTGGCTGTTCGCTGTGCTCTATTTTCCCGAATCGATATTTCTGTCGCTGATCGAACTGGAGTTTGTATTTCCCCAAGTGGATCAACCATAAAACCTTTTTGAATTATTTCCTGCATGTGCACAATTTGCTGGTATACATCGGGATATTCGGGCATTTGCAATGCTTCAAGTGGATTGCGACCAGTTGGCTGTCTTGCAATCATAGCGCCTGCCCACTGGCGTATAGAATAAGGATTGAAATAAGTGCCTGCATCATAAAACATTGGTGGATTAGCTTTAAATGCCATGTTCTTGCGTGAATATTCCATTATGCGGTTTAAATCAATGATTGTAGGCATCATATCAATACCAACGCCACGACCCTCCGCCTCTCCGGGACGGACTCTATCACGATAAACTATAATTTGCCTATAATCACTGTACCTATCCCATAAGCAAGTGAAGGGATCATTTTCAAGCACTGCATAAATATAATATTGTTCGCGACCTATTTCTATTTGTCCATAGTTTACCGAATAAGTATCATTCGGATTATCTTTTAAATTATTGTATTGATTGCCTTTGTAATCGGGAAAAGTATCGAGTACAGCCCGACCTGTCATTTTAGATTCGTACCAGCAATTACGGATTAAATCATCATTACAATACTCAATATATAAAGCAACAGCGGGGATACTACGAAAATACAAAGGTACATCGTCGCTAGGTGATTCCACCCATATAACGCCCGTTCCGCCCACGAGATCCAGATTGCTGCTACCAACAACACGAGCCAGATTAGACTCATTAAGATAAAACATAATACGTTCATTGATTTTATCCAGTACCATTTGTCCTTTTTGAATGTCTTGTTCATCATGCATGTGCGGATCTAACACGTACTTTGCCCAAACTCTATCTTTTGGCATTAATAAGCCATGCAAATCATTTGCACGTTGATACGCCGCAAGCATTGCTGTGTTATCCCATATCATATTAGTGACGGGTTTTCCTGTGTCCGTATAATTAAATTTAATGTTAAAAGCATCTCTATCTGGAATAACGTAGAAATATAAATTTTTGTACAAAGCCAGCCAGCGATCTTTATAATATTTGGCTTGTTGGTATCTATCATTTAATTTATGGAAATTCTCAGGGGGATTAGGCATAGTTATCTCTTAGGTGTCCATACTTGCCCTGCTTGGCCTTTAATGATATCTAACCGTTGCTGATACAAATCTTTGCGTTTTTTTTCTATTTCCGCTTGATTCTTTGTGTATGTATCTTCTTTACCTTGCGCGCCTGAATTGCCGAAAGTGCCAAAATAGCCCATGTTATCGCCTCCAGTCGTATAATATTTCGTAGTTTGTGTCGTGGTACTTTATTAGCTTATTGTAAAGATGTTTGGGGTTAAAAGTAAATCCAACGTTCACGCCCGAAATATAGCGATCTAATTCATTGCAACTTCGCACTATATACGGTTTCCATTGCACTTTTGCGCGATCAAATACTTCCAGCACTATTAATGCTACTAAACTATCAATGTATTTCAGTCCACGTATTAATGAAGAACTGCTATGCACTTGAATTCTTCTTATTTGAATGCCTTGCGAATCAAATTCGGTTGCAATCCATACATCGCCGTCAAAAGTTATGATGTTACAGTGCTTGAAAACTTCACTAAATGCAAGTTTTGCTTGAATGCCTGATGAAACGTTATAGAAACAAAAAAAACATAACATAGCGTTATTGTAAATTACTGTAATTGATATCGAAACCCTGAACATTCACCACAATCATTATCAATTCAATTAATAAAATTAATAAGACTGGCTTTAGGATCAGCCCTGCCACTCGATCTAACGCGTACAGAATGTTAAAAATTACTTTCATCCCTGATAACCTCTGATAAGTTAATGCATAATATCGATGACAACTTGTTCATGTTCAATTTTGGCTTCAATTAATCTTAAATGCCCTTCATCAACTCGATACTTGCATTTGTAACGATAAGGTTTACCCTCAAACTTAAAACCACGCTCATACTTTCGCCATGAATCATAATAAGGTAAGTTTTTTATGTCACCCCAAATCATTAACATGATACATTGTTCGAGTTTTGACATTTGAAACATACGTTTAACTTTCATTTGTACCATTCCCCGCACTTCATGCACTTATGTTTTTTGCCGTCAGGATGAGTTATAACAAATTCAGGCACATGATTGCACTTATGAGATTCAAACGCCTTGCCAAATGCTAATTCCAAAGCTGTTTGAAGTTTTGTTTTAATACTATTCTGCCAGGGTAACTTGTGGTTCATCTTTTACATGCTCACTTACGGGTTGTTCGGGAATTGATTTGGACTCCAGTGCTGGTGTAGGCTCAACAAAAGTTGCTACTGCATTTTGCATCCACATGTGACCTTCATCAAATCGCATAAACGCCGCTTGCTTCTGAATCATTGAACCCGGCATCTTAGAAACTTTGTTCATAAATTGCATAAATTCAGTTCTTAAAACTTCAAGAGTAAATTTTTTATGATCATCATTCATTTTGTTATTTCCTTTTAGACCTGGTTTTAGTTTTTTTCTTTTTAACTTTGTTGGGTAGCTTTTTTATGTCTGGCGTTTCGTCTGCCCATTCCTTAGCCATTTCAGGTTTATTAGCAAACATCCAACGTTCTTGCGATTTAGATTTAAACGGCATGCTCGCACCTGCAATATTAATTTGATATTTGATAAAATACTTCAATGCGTTTTTTAGTGACTCAAAACTCATTTTTTCTTTTTCATGTCTTTCATTTTCTTTTCTTCTTTCTTCTCAGATTCCTTAATCATTTTTTTGTCTTGCTTCATGTCTTCTTTTTTGTCCATCATCTTTTTATCTTTTTTCATTTTAATTTATCCTTGAAATATTTATCAATTACATGAAACAACTCATTTTCATCCACATTAATTTTCTTTTTTTCTTGATTTCCAATTACAAGCTGATCGTGTTCAATTCCTTTTATCGAAATATGATGTTCAATAATGTAATAATTAAAACTTTGTCTGCTTTCAAAGAGTTTCACATACATTATTGAGCCGCCGTATCTGTCGATGTTTTAACAGATATTTTACCTTCGATCCAACTGAGAAGTTCAGCGCTAAATGATTGTACTTCATTAAGTAAAGCTAATTGCAACTCAGGCTCATGAGCCACAAATGCATTTTCCAAGATGTTTAAAATATTATTAGATATAAAAGTACTTATTAGACTCATGTTTTAATTTCCTTATTTATGTAATTTTTTTAATGTGATAGCTAAATTGGCTCTTTTTCCTTCAACACCACCTTTTTTAGCAGCAGCTTTAAGTTTCTTTTCTGGAATTGGCTGGCCAGGCTTAGCTTTTAATTCTTTCCTGAGTGCTCCTGGATGCTTAATTGCATCTTTGATCCATTTTTTAGGTTTGTCAGCCATGATTCACCCCTTTGTTTTGATCAATTAACGTTTGCATCAACATTTTATAATCTTCAAGTAATTGTTTGTAAAGTTCAGAATCTTTGCCAAATTCTTCTGTACAACATTTTTCCAATAGCCACGAAATTGCCTGCCAGCTTTTTGGCATAGCTTCAATGGTTTTAATCATCTCACCGACCTTATCGGCTCGTGATTCACGCACGTTTGCAAAAAATTGGGCGAACTCAGTATCTTTACCCGCAAGCAAATCATCCTCACCGTATTTTAACCAGTTGAAAACAGTTTGATGATGTTCGCGCGCTTTTTGAGCTGCATTATAGATTGATAAATGGGTGCGAACCCTATCAATAATTATTTGTGCTTTTTCCTGCGTAAATATTGTGGGTCGCCCAACCGGATTAACACTTTCCCCTTTTCGGGGTCGCTTTCTCTTCGGTATATCACTCATGAAATAAGTATTCCAAATATTTAATGGGAACTCAATCCCCTATTTTATAACTTTAATTCAATAAAGGTACAACCCTAATGATTTTATACCTGCCACAAACTAATAAATAATAATTAAATGCAAACTATCGGTTGACATTATGCAAACTATCGGTTATCATTGCTCTGTAACTTACTAACAAAGGATAAAAAAATGAATCACATAGAACTTTATGAAAATACCATTAACGACTTGTCAATTGATTTTGACACCCGCCACTACATCAAACAATTTAACAGCATGACCATTGATCAGGCATTGAATGTATTAGAAAAACTGGAGCGTTACATCAGATTAAAGCAAATTGATCAAAAATGGTTGACGGAAAGCATTACTCAGGACTCAAAGCATAATTAGTGAAAAACAAAGAACGTACAAAATTAGAAGCTTAACAAGGGGTACAGCAATGAATATCAAACTTAGAGAAGGCATCCACATACTAACTCAAGAGGAAATGATAAAAGAGCAAAAAAGCTGGGATGATGGCGATTTGTCAAAAAATAAAGATTTTACATCTCATGATTATTTTTTATGGATAGATGACATAACACTTGGCTTCGATGAGATAAGCGAAATCGTGCAATACATAGAATTGACAGATTTTAAGTAGGAACTTTAATTGCGAGATTCATAGCGGAAAATATCAGACGATTAAGAAATAATAATGGTCATAGGATCGCTGGTTTAAAGAAGAAAGAAATAAACTCAAACATAGCTATTTTCAGAAAGTGTGGGCTTGTGGCACGAACCGTAAAATGCCGCCAATTAATAATACTTAACATAACGAAACGGGAAACATAACATGGCAATAGGCAGAATAGTAAAAGCTGATTTAAAAAAACATTTTCCACATATCAAATTCAGCGTAACCAGTGATTACAACTGTGTGCGCGTAAGCTGGACTAATGGAGTGACTGTTGCAATGGTTGAAGCAATAACATCAAAGTACAAGCTAGGACGCTTTGACGGCATGACAGACAGCTACGAATATTCAAATCGTCGTGATGACGTACCGCAAGTGGACTATGTATTTTTAAGCCGTGATATTAGTGAAGATATCTATGAAGCAAGGTTTGCTGAATACAAAGCATATTATGGGGACTGGGAAAATTTGAATGATATGTACGATAGCTCAGTTCACATGCAAGGTTACAACCCTCGCGGATTTATACGTCACAAACTTTGGGAAGTATGTTTATAAACAGCTAATTCTATCGCCCTGTTAGTGACTAATCGGCTCAAATCGTCTCTAACAGGTTTAAATTCACTCTGTCTAGCTTGGGAAGGAGAAAAAAACATGCAACCAAATATCAACGACTACAAAATCCTTTATCTGCACCAAACCTACTTTGTCTTGAATCCTTATGATTTATTTACAATGCCCGCATTAAAAATTGTGGGTTTTGGTCACAGAAAAATAGAACAGGCTCAAGACTACATATTTAATTTATACACATCACATTTAAGAGAATATGATCGCCTTATGAAGTTAGGCCGTAGTTTTCCTGACAATGATTAAGGAGTTATTCAAATGGGAAGGTACGACAATTTACACGGTGATGAGGACGAACTAGAAACCGAATACCTCAAGATTCAAGAGTTAAGAGAGCAAGAAAACCATTTTGTTGAGCTTAACGAAATGGTTATTGAGGATCGTTAATCAAAGCCTCAACATTTTTATAACGTGGATTTCGATTCACACTTCCATCAGCTCGCGCGTGCAAATCACGCATTTTATCCTTTGCCCGCGAGCCTTTTTGCACAGGTCTTTTAGTGGTACTGCCTGTATCTGTAGCAGAATAACCGCCATCATAGTAGTTTATGGCATGACCGGAACGCATGCGGTACTCTTTGACCGTTTCCATAAACTGCTTATGATTCACTTGCCACCTGTGATCATGTTTCGTAAACGTCCATCTCGACGCATTTTACGATATTCCTCTTTTCCATCTTCATGCATGTGCTGGTCTGCTGCATCCATCCTAGGCGCACCCGCATCGTTGTATGTCATAGGATGACTCATGCGATCAGAAACAGCTTTAATACGTATTTTATGCGCTTCGTGGTCAATAGCCATGATTAACGCCCCATCTTAGAGCCACCACAATAGTACATGGGCTTTCCACCACCACCTTTAACACTATCCATCGCTTTGTTTACGGAACTTGCATCATAACCACCCATCCCCATGCCTTGACCTTTTGCAGCGCCTGGGCGTGGTTTATCCTTACCGCCCGGATGAGAGCCGTTATTACTTTTCAATTTCAAATCTGTCCCGTAGTTCATGATAGCCTCACTTCAATTGTTAAAAGCTCACATCAAAACATCGTGTTAACCAGTCGTCTAAGAATACCTCAAGTCTAGGCGTGACAGCAACTAGTTGACGCATATAACCTGCACGGGTAGCAATCAATGCGGGTATCAGCATAAAAGATGCCTGGTTAACGGCTGAAAGTGTTTTAGCACCAAATAAGGAGTCGTCCTTGACGTAATCTTTAACTTTTTGCGCTGCACAACATGCACGTTGTGTTAATCTCGTAGCTTCAACCATTCCGTGATTGACGCTCATATCAAAAATATATTTTCCATTGATACCGTTTTGAATTTTATCAAAAGGCGCTTTCACCCAAAATTCAGAATAATAAAGTTTTTCTGCTTGTTCTTGCGTTAACTCTCGTATTGTTTGTTCCGTTACTTCCCCAAAAATCCCTATTCGTTTTAACGTATCGGCATCCACTTCCCGCAAAAATCGTAATGAAATACCAAAATTAGTTATTCCACCTGGATCCGCTTTGTCTTGGGATAAACCACCCTCATGGCGTAAAACATATTGCACACATGAATCAAAATGCGCCATGTATTACCCCTAGAACGTTTGTTGACCGCCAAACTGATGGCCATACTTTTGCTGAAAACGCTGTTTAGCAAGCTGCTCATTCTCTTTGAGGTGTCGCATAATCATCTCACGTGGCACATCTTGCATATTTAACCCTTCAGCAACCGGGATACCTCTATTAGGATTTTTAAAGCCTTCACGTGGTTTACGGGTACGTTCTGTTACTACAGGTACGGGTTGATTTTTTGCAGATTCGTTCTTTGACATCAGTAATCCTCTGAGTTGTTTTATTTATCCTATCAAACCTAAATTGACATAACAAATAAAAAAGCTCAGTGTTAGGGTTTGTTTTTACGTAGAAAATTAATTAAGAATAAAATATCATGGTGGGGTTGAACTTTAGCCCTGCCAAAAACAGGGCTGTTCAAGCTGAAGGCATCCGTTACACGACAACAACACTCCACAAGAGTTCGTGAATTTTAACGGATGTCCTTTGTTAACGCAACAATGGGATGTTAAAAAATGTCAAATAATTACAAAGAAACCTGGTTTGTCGTTCCATCTTACATTTTGGATTTACCTGGCTTAACTCTTGGCTACCTCAAAGTTTACGAAACTATCTTTCAATTCCTGAATAAAAATCTTCCATGCTACCTAAACAATGAAACGATTGCCTCACGAACTAATCTTGAAATTCGCCAAGTTCAATATGCCATCGAATTTTTTGAAAAAGCTGGCGAATTACTAAGAATTACAAAAGGGAAAAAGCGCTACATCACGCGCCAGATAAGGCTTGTCGAGATAGATAGTACTGAAAATGTACAAGCATGCACTACAGTGCACCCCATGCATGCACCACAGTGCACCCAGAATATAAAGAATATTAATAAAACCTTTAGTGAGGACAAACCGTTAGAAAAGGCTTCGCCCACACAAACAAAAAACGAGAATTCTTTGTCTATTTTTTTACCAGACAAATACCTGGCGTTACAAAATAAATTAAACCAGCAATGCTTGAAAGATAGAAAATGCAACGAATTGTTCAATAATAAATTTAAAAAAGTAGATGTCACAATTGAGGAGATGCTTGAGGAATGCGTAATGTATTATGCGATGAAGCCAAATTCACAAAATGTTTCACCTCACCGGTTTTTAGCCTGGATTAAAAGAGAAAATGTAGAACTGTATGATAAAAAGCCCGATTCCGTGGCTTATAAATTATGGCGTGACCTTAATGACGTTGAAAAAACTTTAATTTCAGAATATAAACATTTTCAAAAATATCCATTATTGAAAAATAATTTATCTGAAGAAAAGAAAAGGGCAGCCCAAGAATTAATTCAATTATTGCAATCCACTCAAAATATGAGGGCTATATGATGTAAGCCATGAGTAAATGGGATCGTTTAACCATGGCTAAATTTAGAGGTTTTGCGGGCTAATCATGCTCGAAATAGTTATCAATCATGGATTGGATTATTTCTCTTAGAGCTTTATCAAGCAATATTATTTGTAACTCTTCTTTCGTGAAGTCATTCATCTGTAGAATTCTCCGTTCGCGCATAAAGTGAGTTGTGAATAATAATCTCATGGTCACATTCTTGACATACTGCAATCAAACTTTCTTTGATAAAGAAATGGTAACATCCGCATTGACATGGAATAACTTTGTATCTGCTAGATAAATTAATTACATTATTGCTCATGGTCATCGTCGCCTCATATAATCAGCTCTTAAATGGTTATCGGATCTTCTTTCGTGAAGTCATTCATTCTTAATCACCAATATGTAATCACACATACGATTAGAACAGGAGCATCGCGTCTCGATTATTTTAGTGCGGTCTTCGTTCCAAAATACTGCTGCTGTATCGCACAACTTACTATGACATTTCTGACAGCTTTGCGTGAGTGTTGTTATGTTGTCTTTCGTGAAGTCATTCATGAAACTCACCTTTATCATAGTAATTTTCGATCATGGAATGAACCTTTTTATAAACAACATCATGACCATCTGACTTAAACTCATGTAAGCTAACATTTTCAGCTCTATCCATTCCCCAAAATAATATTATTTCTAGTTCTTTTTTAGTGAAATCATTCATATTAGTTATCCCCTTCTCTTAATAAATATTTTTCAATTTCTTTAGGAGGCTGCCAAATATGCAAACAATGTTTATGCAAATTAACATATTCAGATTTTTTAGGATGAAATTGCAAACACAAATCTTCCTCATCGAAAAATAAATCTTTAATAAAACACATTTCATTCCATGATGGATTTCTATGCGCTAATGAAACGCTTACGTGATTCCATCCATCAGGCTCAAAGGATGCAATAACCCTTAAGTGCACCTTTAATTGATGTTTTTGATATGGAACTAAATAAGATTGAAGCTCTTTAGGTAAAAGAGGCGATTTCACCCTATATTTTTCTGGTAGGTTCATTATTATTCCTAAAATCATTGGTATAAAATCCTCTTGCTGGTGTACCGCAAAAATAAGACCATGAAATAAGCAATCCTAAGCGTTGAGCTTCCCGTTGCTGTTCATCTGTAATTTTACGCCCACATTGATTCCTGCATTTCGGAGATGCGCAAAATGTTTTATCTTTATAACAAGTCATTTTAATAGCCTTAATTTATAAAATTGCATCGAACTAATAGGTAAAGTATTTCGCCTACAGCCATTCCAAATAAAACACAACCCGGCTCTATAAAATTCATTTTATTTCCTTAAGATGTCTCACCCATTCTAAAAGGTTTTCGAACACGCTAGGTTCTAAGTAAATTTTGTTATCGCACTCGCTATCACGGTGAGAACCCGTTCTAAGTATTAGATGGAGTGGTGTGCGTTCTATGTAAACTCCGTCACCTAAATAACAATGATTCATTCTTTCTTCTGGTGTCATTAAAGCCCTCCGTTTTTTAATTAAAATTCTAGTTTTTCAAGTGGTTTTCTGTCGTTTGTAATGCTGTACTGTAACCACGCCATATCACGCCTTAAACGTATAAATGATTCGGTTAAGCGTTCCATTGTCCATTTCATTTCTGTGCTGTAAATTCTGAATGTATAGATTCCTTTCGCAATCACATTTCTTGCAACTCATCATCTTCCCCACAAATCATCGTTTTAAGTTTTTCTTTCATGTAACCAAGGTTGTGTTGACCTTCAAGCAATGGTTTCATCATCAAGTACCAGTCACCAATTTGATAACAAATGTGGTCTATTTGATCCTGTGTAAATTTAACTTTATTAGTCATCGCTAGTCCCTATTTTCTTTATTCACAATAAAACACTCTAATAGTATTTTGATATTCTAATTTCAATATCATTAATATTGTCAAGACTCTGTATTACTAGATGATTTATCTCACTTGAATCCCATGAATATTTAATAATTTATTGCTCATTCCTTCGTCGATTACTCCCAAAACGGCATTTATGATTTTTCGCATAAATAATTCGTAAGGTGTCAAATCTTTTTCTTTTATATCTCCAAGTCGAATTGTTAAATCAGGCGTTTTTTTCTCATTCATTTAATTTACTCTCATTAATTTAGACAGATTTTGATCACCACAAGATAACCTGTATTTATATGGCTTTCACCATATTCATCCACACACTTACCCACACTTTTTGTGGATAAATTATTCTCTAAAAAAATCCTCAATTTTAATATCAATATTATTCTCGTTAGCCACTTCAATTAATTTTTTAATCATTTTATAGCTTGGCGATTTACGCTGATGCTCATAATTATCAATCATAGTACGACTAAGACCCATTTTTTTTCCAAAATCAGTTTGCGTCATTCCTAACGTCTTTCTTATTTGTATGACTGGTGATGACATTAAAACCCCCTATTTTTACAGCCCGCATAGTAGGTGAATGACAACCAAATGTAAACCAATAGTTATCTAAATGCAAACTTTTGGTTGACATTGTTAAGTAATCTGTTATCATGCAAGGGTAGTAACAAAACATAACGCAACAAAACATAACGAGAGAAACATGACAACGAAAACACTCGAAGTACCTCTTATAAGACTGGCACAAAATCTAGCTTTCAAAAAAGCCACGCTCATAGATAATGAATACAAGCTTTCTATTGCAGAATTAGATTCTGCTGATAAATTAGAGCTGCTATCTCAATTTATGCAAATCACTGGTAACTTAGATACTTACCTTCAAGAATTTCTCAATGATGCTTGTATGGACAGGATGTATGCGGAATCACAACCGTTTGGGAGCTGGGATGAATAAAAATAACATGCAAGATTTTATTACACCAAAAAAGCGTTTAAAAACCTTTTCCATTTCACGATTAAATTGGATTGATATCATTGCAATCATTATTATTATTTTTGCTATAGGGAGCGTGCAGTCATGGCTTTAAGAGGAATACAACCAGAATTAGTTGAAAAGCGATTAAAAACATTAATGTATGGGGTTGCTGGCTCAGGTAAAACGATGGCGGCCATTAGCTTTCCGCGACCTTATTTAATTGATACAGAAAAAGGCTTTGAACATCAGCAATACTTGGAGAAAATTAAAGAAAATGGGGGATGCGTATTTCATACAATTGACTTTGATGACGTGTTATCTGAAGTGAAAGCACTTGCAACAGAAAAGCATTCCTATAAAACATTAATAATCGATCCCTTAACCGTTATATACAATAACCTCATTGAAAAATGCGCATTCGATAGAATGTCGCCTAAGAATCCTGATGGCATGGCGCATGGCGGCCACTACATTGCTGCTGATCGCAAAATGAAACAGTTATTAAGCCTATTAATTAAGGTTGATATGAATGTCATCATCACGTGTCATTCTAAAAATCTTTATGGCGATAATATGACCGTTCTAGGTCAAACATTCGATGGTTATAAAAAAATCGACTACTTGTTTGATTTGGTATTTGAGATTAATAAAAAAGGTAGAATTCGTGAAGCAATAATTAAAAAAACACGGCTAGAATCTTTTCAAGAAACCGATAGATTCCAGTTTAGTTATGATGAAATAGCAAACCGCTATGGACGTGAAATTCTTGAGAAAGATTGTCAGGAATTACTAGCCACTCCTTCCCAGATAAGTCAAATTGAAAACTACATTAAGCTTATGAATATAAAGCCTGAAATTATTGAAAAATGGCTTAATAAAGGAGAGGCCAATAGCTGGGATGAGATGGATCGCAAACACATGAATTCTATTATTGAATACCTCAAATCTAAATTAACAATGTCGGAGCAAAACAAAAATGAAACTATATGAAATAACTAACGAAGTACAATCAATATTCAATAACATAAGTGAGGACGGCGAGTTATTACAAGAACATCTAGATAATCTTGATGCCCTCCAACAAGAATTTGAATACAAGGCTGTCTCGGTAGCAGCTTATATAAAAAATATCGAAGCAGAAGAAACAATGATTGCTGAAGCAATTAAAGAGATGGCATCCAGAAAGAGTAAGTTAACAAACAAGATACAATCCCTTTCGGATTATTTACAATTTAACCTACAAAAGTTATCAATTAATGAAATTAAAACATCCCCCTATTTTAAAATTCGACTCAAAACATGCCCTCCATCGGTGGACGTGTTTGACGAAAATCTAATTCCCGCTGAATTTTGGCGTGAAAAAACCACTACCTCGGTTGATAAAATTATGTTGAAAGAGGTATTGAATGAAGGTGTTGACGTGCCAGGTGCTACGATTCAACGTAAAATCAAACTAGAGATTAAGTGAGAAAGTAATGCGATACACACCTTATACAGAAGCACAAATTCAAAGTATGAATGTCATGGACGAAGGAATTTATGCCTTTGAAGTGATCGAAGTCCATGTTACCGATAAATTTAATAAGCCACTTCGCGATAAAAATGGCATCGATATGGCTAAATTAAAATTGTTGGTGTGGGATAATGAAAACCGTGAGCGTGTTGTTTACACGTTTATTTCAGGCGATGGCAATTTTGCTTACAAACTTAGGCATTACGCCAAAACAATTGGCATGATTCTTGATTATGAGAACGGCAGCTTTGATATGGCTCGCACCTTGAGTAAATCAGGAAAAGCTCACATTGTTATCAAGAAAGGTACGCTTAAAACTGATGGATCAGGGGAAATGTGGCCAGACCGCAATGACGTTAAAGACTTTGTTTGTGATGGTGATACAATTAAAAACCCAATAGAGCCACCAAAACAAAAAGAAGATGCTCCGCCAACAGTTGTACCACAATCTCCAGATCTGGACGATGACATCCCTTTTTAGGGGATACCGTTAGGTATTTTGTTGCGTTTATCTATTAAGCCCACGTTTTAGTGGGTTTTTTATTTTTAATAATGTTAATTATTTACTGGAGTAAAATTGGATATGTGATACCATTATTAAATTGTTGTGTTTTTTATTAAGAAACTACGGTAATCATTCCTGCACTTCCGATAAACTCTAACATTTTGTATCTCCTTAGTTAAATTAAATATTAAGCATATTCCCAAACTATTACTATACCGAGCCCACCTCTGCCACCTGCTGCATTAGAACCCGATTGTCCCGCAGTTGCGCCTCCTCCACCAGCACCATAGCAGCTTGTTTGTGCACCTGCACCGTCAGTTTGAACAAGTCCTTTTCCACCACCGCCCCAATAAGAATTAGCTCCATACCCTCCTGCATAAGCGGTCAAAATCATTGCTCCGTTAGACCCTGGGCCACCAAAACCATATATATCAGCGGTTCCTGGATTATTTCCACCAACTCCACCTTGGGCAAAAGCTGCTCCTGTAATTGCTACAGCTGCAGTACCACTTCCGCCGGCACCACCACCTGCACTCATTACATCAAAAATACTACCTCCTCCAGAAGAGCCATTATTTGCGCCTGCAGTTCCTCCGGCTCCTCCTGCTCCTACTGTATAAGAATAAGAAGACCCAATTGAAGAGTAAAATTTTCTTTGATATGAGCCGCTACCACCAC
>Ga0182012_10000825_pt1 | contig 33988 bp, 26 predicted proteins | sample 612S2SmetaG_FD_120486 | JGI IMG/M metagenome (GOLD analysis project Ga0182012, IMG submission 120486) | Permafrost microbial communities from Stordalen Mire, Sweden - 612S2S metaG | ecosystem: Environmental > Terrestrial > Soil > Wetlands > Permafrost | place: Sweden: Stordalen | collected...
AATTCCAAACCGGTGGTGCCGCTCATTGGTTCGAACTCGAAGGCGTGGTTGTGATAGCAAAGCGTCATGCCGGCCGCTTTCGCCTTCTCGCCGGATTTATTCAGCGTCTCCGCCAGTTTCTTGAACGTGTCCAGACCGCCACGCTGTTTGGGGGGAATGTAGGGCAGAACAACGAACTGGAATCCGCGCTGCTTGACGTTGTCCATGGCGGCGTCCAGTTTCTCGCCGCCGTCGAAGAAGAGTTGAGTATCCAGGTGAATACTCACAGGCTTCAGCTTAGTCTCCTTGAGCGCCGGCCAGATTTTGTCCAGGTTGCCGTAGGTCGCCTCCACTTCGCTGTAGCCGATATCTTGAATCGCTTTCAACACGGCTTCTGGATTCGCGCCGATGACGCTACGAACGGTATACAACTGCACTCCCAGGTTCGACGCAGTTAACGCATCGCGCCCCAACAAGATCTTGGCGGCGGGTAACAGGGCCGCGGATTGAACAACGAAGTTCCGGCGTGAGATGTGCGACATGCCTTCTATACTATCCGAGTCGCCGCGCTGCTTATTCCGGCTTGCCGATTTCAACTTCGTGCTTTTGAAACAACCGCAAGCCCAATGTGAGCAGCGCCGCCAGCGCCAGCGCATAGCCCGCGACCTGCCAGCCATGCGTCTTCAAATACTGCACGGTCTGCGTGCCATAACGCATGCTTAAATAAGCCAGGCCGAAATAACGAATCACCCTGGCGATCAACAGTACGCCCACGAAGTAGATCAAACGCACTTGCAGCGCGCCCGCGCAGAACACCGGAATCTTCATGGGCATGGGAATGGGAGATAACGCCGGCACAAAAACCGTGGCCAATCCCCAGCGCTGAAACCATAAATGCAAACGTGCGCCTGTCTTGCTGGCCACGTGCCGCATGAGCAGAACTTCGCCGCCCTTGCGCGCAATGAAAAACAATGCCAAACTGCCGGTCATTGAACCGATTACCGCCAAAGCCGCCGCCCAGTACGCTTCTTCCGGTTTGTTTGCCGAGATGGCAATCAGAAGCGCATCGACGCCGCCCACTACCGGAACGCCCGCGGAATCGAGAACGGCCAGAAATAGTAATCCCGGCGGTCCCCAGCCAATTAGAATTTTTGCTAGCTGATGCCACGAAACCGCAATGGAATGAAAGAAAGATTTCAGGATGAACTCCGCTCCAGGATAGCGAAAAGCCCCGCTTCATCGAGCACCGGAACGTTCAACTCGCGCGCCTTATCGAGCTTTGAGCCGGCATCCTCGCCCGCCAGCAGATAGTTGGTCTTACTGCTCACCGACCCCGCCACCTTTCCACCCGCTTCCTCAATACGCGCTTTGGCTTCTTCGCGCTTCAACGAGGGCAGAGTGCCGGTAATGACGAAGGTCATGCCTTTGAGTGGACCGCTCTTCTTAACCTGCTTTTCGCCGGTGAATTGCAGACCAGCCTGGCGCAGCTTCTCAACCAGTTCGCCATTTCTCTTCTCGCCAAAAAACTGCCGGATGGATTCCGCTACTTTCGGGCCCACTTCGTCTACTTCTTCCAATCTTTCGGCCGAGGCTTCGGCAATCCCGTCCAAATCTCCAAAGTGTCCCGCCAACAGTTGCGCCGTGCGTTCGCCCACAAACGGAATGCCCAAGCCATTCAAAACCCGCGCTAATGGCTGCGTCCGGCTCTTGTCTATGTTCCTGATGATTTTCGCCGCCGATTTCTCACCCATGCGTTCCAGTTCCAACAACTGCGCAACGGTCAGTTGGTATAGATCGGCCACGCTATGCACCAATCCCCTTGCCAGCAGTTGATCGACCAACGCATCGCCCAAACCGTCGATATCCATGACCCCGCGCGCTGAAAAGTGCAGCAGTGTTTCGCGCAAGCGCGCCGGACAGCTGGCATTCACGCAGCGGCTGGCCGCTTCGCCTTCCTCCCGCACCACGTGGCCGTGACAAACGGGGCAATGCCTGGGAATTTGGAAGGGCCGCCGCTGCTTGCCTTGCTCGACAACGCGCACGATTTTCGGAATCACATCGCCGCTACGCTCCAGCAATACGGTGTCGCCGATTTGCACGCCGAGACGCTCGATTTCGTCCTCATTATGCAGCGTGGCGCGTGAAACGGTGACGCCGCCCACCATAACAGGCTTTAGATGCGCCACCGGAGTTAAAGCGCCGGTGCGTCCCACTTGCACTTCAATATTTTCCAGAAAGGTTTCTGCCTGCCGGGCGGCGTATTTAAAGGCAATCGCCCAGCGCGGCGCTTTTGCCGTCCACCCGAGGCGCTCTTGTTGTGCAATGGAATCGATCTTGGCAACCACGCCGTCGGTCTCATAAGGTAAGCCATCGCGTTTATTCTCTGTTTCGCGAATGAATGCCAATAATTCATCCAGATTTTTGCATTTCCTCCGGTGCGCGTTCACCTTGAATCCAGCCTGCGCCAAGCGCTCCAAGCTCTCCCAGTGGCTTGGCAACATGGGTTTGCCATCTTCCAGCAAGAAGTAGGCAAAGTAGTCCAAGCGGCGGGCGGCGGTCACGCTTGGATCAAGCGCGCGCAAGGCTCCGGCGGCCGCATTGCGCGGATTGGCAAAGCGCTTCAACCCCTGTTTCTCTTGCTCTTCATTCAACCGTTCGAACGCAGTGCGCGGCATCACCACCTCGCCGCGCACCTCAAAGGCCGCTGCCATGGCGCTTCGCCGCAGCCGCAGCGGGAGTGATCGAATCGTACGGGCGTTGCCCGTTACCTCCTCGCCCACGCGCCCATCGCCGCGCGTCAATGCCTGGCGCAGTTGTCCGTTCTCATACTGCGCTGCCATCGACAATCCATCCAGCTTCAATTCCGCCACATATTCGTAAGGCTCGCCCTTTAAGAGCGTTTGCACTCGATTGTCGAACTCGCGCAGTTCGCCTTCATCGAGGGCGTTGTCTAAACTAAGCATCGGCGAACTGTGCGCCACTTTCACAAAGCCTTCGCGCGGTTGCCCGCCCACCCGCTGCGTGGGCGAATCGCCGCTCCGCAAATTGGGATGAGCTTCCTCCAGCGCTTTTAATTCGCGCATCAACGCGTCATATTCGGCGTCGCTGATCTCCGGCTGATCCAGCACATAGTATTGATATTCGTGATGTTCCAGTTGCTTGCGCAGTTCCGCGGCGCGCTGGGCCGGCGAATCTTTCATGGCTGAACCTTTTAGTGAACCCTGTATTGGATAAACCTATAATGTGAATTGGAATCTTTTAGCGCGAAACGCGCCGCTATTATCTACAATCCCGTGGCGAGAAAACTATCTCGCAACCGGCATCTGCTTCAACGTACCATCCAAGCGCTAGCGCGGCAAGGTATCGAAGCAACGCTGGTGGGCACGACGGGGCCAGGCAGCGCCTCTGTTCAGGCGAAACGGCAAATTGAGGCCGGTTGTGACCTCATTCTTGCCGCCGGCGGCGACGGAACCATCAATGAAGTTGCTAACGGCATGACTCACAGTGGCGTGCCTCTCGCCATCATTCCCTGCGGTACGGCCAATGTCCTGGCGCGCGAAATCCGCATCCCGATTGATATGGTCTCAGCCGCCAAGGCGGTCTCCAGCATGATGCCGACGCGCGTAGCGATCGGTATGTTGCGGTTGGGCGGCTTTGAGCAGCGCTCGTTTCTGTGTATGGCCGGCGCCGGGCTTGACGCCGAGATTGTCTGTCGCGTCAATCTAGATCTCAAGGCCGCCCTCGGCAAATTAGCGTATTACATCGGCGGCTTTTCACAAGCGTGGCGGCCCCTCACCGAATTCGAGGTGTGCGTCGACGGCAAGCGTTACGAAGCCAGCTTCGCTTTGATTAGCCGGGTCCGCAACTACGGTGGCGATCTGGAAATCGCGCGCGGCGCTTCGCTCCTGCGCAACGAATTTCAGGTGGCGCTATTCCGTGGCAAGCATAGCTTGCAATACTTGCCCTATTTTGCCGCCGTTGGCCTCCGCTTCGCCGAACGTATGAACGGCTGCACCTTCGTTTATGGCCGCCACGTGACATGCCAACCCGTGAATGGCGAGGGCATTTTCACCCAAGTCGATGGCGAACTTGCCGGCAAGTTGCCGATCTCAGCCGAAATTGTGCCCGACGCGCTCACTCTCCTACTGCCCCCGTCTTTTGTGGCAAAGGAAAAATCGGCGATCGAAATTCTCGCTTGCGCCTGATGTCCGGCGCCTGACAATATGGATAATCTAAGCCACTCGCTCACTGGCTTAGCGCTCTCCCGCGCCGGTCTAAACCGTTTCACACCGCACGCCACTCTTCTTCTGCTGCTTTCCGCCAATATTCCGGATATCGATATTGTCGCGCTGGGCAAAAGCCAGCTTGCTTATTTGGAGATTCACCGTGGGCCTACTCACTCACTAGCCGCTGTCCCCATCCTGGCGTTCGAATGCGTCATCATCGTGGCGGCGATCTATCGCGAAAGGTTGCCCTGGTTTCAGGCATGGTTTACTTGCTGCCTTGGCGTGCTGAGCCATTTAATGCTCGATTGGACAAATAGCTACGGCATTCGGCCACTGTTCCCATTTTCCGCGCGTTGGTTTCACCTCGATATCAATTCGCTGACCGATGGCCCGATTCTGGCTGCGCTCGCCCTGGCTGCTGTCTGGCCGTGGCTCTCGGGTTTGGTTAGCGGCGAAATCGGCGAGGCGGAAAAGTCAAAAGGGCAGGGAATTGCGGTCACCGTTCTGTTACTTTGCATGGGCTTTGATGCCTGCCGCTATTATTTACACCGGCGCGCCGTCACTCAATTGGAGTCGCGCTTATACTCAGCCGCCCCGCCGCTGCAAGTTGCTGCTTTGCCCACCCCGCTCAATCCTTTCTTTTGGCGCGGCATTGTCGAGACGAAGAAAGCATTCCTGGAGTTTAATCTGAACACCATAGCGCTGCTCAACACGGAAAACCCACAATCGTTCTTCCGGATTCCCATGTCGGAATCTCTAGCGCATGCTCAACGCACGCCACCTTTTGCGTATTTCTTGTATTTCGCCCGCTTCCCGGTCTGGTCGGTGCAATCGGTGGCATTAAGAGATGGAACCGGCAAGCGGATTGAATTGACCGATCTACGCTTTGGCGAGCCCGGCCAAGGAGACTTTCATTGTGTTGCCGTCGAAAGCCCTTCGGGCGAAATCCTGGGTTCTTGGTTTACGTTTGGCAGCGGCGCCGACTTAGGCTGGACCGATCCGGCGAGCCATTGAGCGAAAGCAGGTTTAATGCTGCGCTAAAGCGTCACCGACGATGCTTCGGCTGACGGCCATGGGGTCCACCTGATAGGTGCCGCTGCGCACAGCGCTCATGACTTGCGTAACTTGGCTGCGGACCGCGGTCGCGCTCTTCTTGAAGCTGTTCAAAACCCCACTTAGCCTCGTCAATTGCAAATCGTCTTGCGGAGCCCTCGCCTCTGCCGCCGCAGCCGTCGAAGCGGCGGCAGCGGCGGTTGTGGCTGTCTCGCTGACGCCGTCTGTGGACTTTAATTGTGCTCCTGCCCCGCGTGCGTCCGGCACATATCCGGGGATGTTGTTTGTGTTGATCTGGCCCATACGGCTAATACCTTGTCTTTTTTCACCCGTTGCTTTTTTTGCAACCTTGCATGATTCCCTTATCGACGATGAATTCGAGAAGCTATGCGAAAAGTGTTCGCGTGCGCCTTCACCGTTAATTCAATCGGGTCGGAATAGCCTCCTCCCAGTGTGATCGCTAGTGGTATTCCACGTCTGGCTACTTCCTCCATTACTAGTTCATCGCGCCTCCTTAAACCATCAGCGGTGAGTGCTAGGCGGCCCAGCCGGTCACTCTGCAAGCCGTCTACTCCGGCTTGATACAGCACCAATTCCGGCGAGAACTCCCAAACGGTAGCCAGCGCCTTTTCTACCCGGGCGAGATATTCTCCGTCTTGCGTTCCATCTTCTAGTTCGATGTCTAATTTGCTCTGTTGCTTGCGGAAGGGAAAGTTCTTCCGGCCATGCACCGAGAGGGTGAAGACCGCCGGATCGGCGGAGAAAATGGCCGCTGTTCCATCGCCTTGATGAACGTCCAAATCTATAATCGCGATGCGCCGCATTACGGTTCTCAAACGCGTCTCCTCAATCGCCAGGGCCAAATCGTTAAACACACAAAATCCCGATCCTTCGCCGCGGAATGCATGATGCGTACCGCCGGCGAGTGTGCCTGCCATACCGCTTCTTAGCGCTTCTCGTACAGCCTGCATGGTGCTGCCCGCGCTGGCTAAGGTGCGCGTGACAAGCTCCCTTGACCACGGGAAACCAATCCGCCGCATCGCGCTCGGCGCTAAATTGCCGGTAAGAAAACCGTCGGCATATTCGGCTGTGTGAACCCGCAGCAGGTCTTCCCGTGTAGCCAACGGTGCTTCGTGGAATTCGAATCCTTCATCAGCGCTAAGCTCTTCGCGCAGGAGCCGGTATTTTGCCAACGGGAACTTGTGTCCCGGCGTCAGCGGAAAATGATGCTGATCGCAATAAAAAAGCTTGAGGTACATTGGTAGGACTCAAAGAGTGGCCATGGATCACGCTAATCACAAGACATTATTGCTCGTTCTCGCCATTGTTTTCCTTGCTCCATTCTCGCCTTCCCTTTCGGCGCGGAGAGTCGATCCGCCGCCCGCCCACCCGAACTTCTCCGGACGCTGGCGGATGGTGAAGGAAAAGAGCCAATTCAACGACTTCAAGGTACCTGATATCGTAATCCGGGTGGTGGATCACCATGATCCGATGATCAACTTACATACGGTACAAACAACCGGCAAACAGACAAGCATGTCGGACGTCACTTATTTTACGGACAACTCGGTCACGATGAACACCATTCGCGGCCGCGACGCGCAATGCCGGGCGTTCTGGGATGGCCAGGCTTTGGTCATTCGAACCAAAATGATCATGGCCAGCGGAGATTGGGAAGTGATTGAAGACCGCTGGGAACTTTCTCCCGACGGCAAGACTCTGACTACCGGTAGCCACATTACAACTGAGTTTGGCGAAGCCAACCTGACATTGGTGTGCCAGCGCGAAGAAGAAAAGAAGAATTAGCTCATACCTCTAACCCCACCGCGCGCATTAATTCAAGCGCATTGCTGTGAGTGACCACGCCCGTGCGCAGTTGATAATCAAATTCCACTTGGCCGGCCGTGATGCGGTCTTCAAAATGAACATTGGCGGCCTGCGAACCGACGTCGGTGGCAATTTCGGCGAGTGCCAGATCGTGCGTGGTGAGCAGGCCGATAGTATTTCCTTTTAGCAGTCCTTTGACCAGACCCGATGCGCCGATACGGCGGTCGTGCGAGTTGGTCCCGCTGAGCAATTCATCGAGCAGGAACAGCACGGGATGCGAGTCGCGCGTCAGGTCGACAATTTGCCGGAGGCGGGTGATCTCCGCGAAGAAGCGTGATCGGTTGTCGAGCAGAGAATCGGTCACGCGGATGGATGCGCCGGTTTGGAGGGGTGAGAGCTTGAGCATAACGGCGCTGACCGGTGCGCCCGCCCACGCCAGCACTGTGTTGAGACCAATGGCGCGCAGCAGCGTGCTTTTACCCGACATGTTAGAGCCGCTAACGATGAGCAGACGCGGCGCGGCGTTGAGAGTGACATCGTTCGCGACGGCGCGCTGTTCGTCAATGAGTGGGTGGCGGAGTCCGGCGGCCTGAAAGCTGGCTTTCTCGCTGTTCAGCAGTTCGGGGAAGGTCCACGAAGGACGTTCGAAGCTGAGCGAGGCTAGGGCGGAGAGCGCTTCAAACTCGCCGAGAGCGGCGATCCATTCGCCGATATGCGGTCCCGAAATGCGCCGCCACGCTTCGATGCCGAGGGCGATTTGCAAGCGCCAGAGAAGGAACCAACTCAGGAGGGCCATGAGCGGGCCGGAGCCGAGCATGTCGATCCAAAATTCCAGCCGGCGAATCTGTGATGCCGCGGGGAGATTCCCCGCGCGCACGTGGGCCATTAATTGAAGCAACAAGGGCGCATTGAATCGTTCGCGTTCAATGCGTTGAATAAGTGAGCCCAGAATGGCGAGGTGACTGGCCGGCGTATCCACGGAGCCGAGGATGCGCGCTACCGTTCCTTTATGAAGATAAAGAAACGCAAAATTGACAAGCAGCACCAGGAGCAAGGGCCAGGCGGGCAGGATTTGAAATAGTTTGCCGGCGCCAAAAATGAGAGCGGCAACGGAAAGCGCAAAGGCGAACGGACGCACGGCCGGGCTGATTTTTTCGGCTGGGCGCACGCCCCATTTTGCCAGCGCGCCAGCGCGGACTTGCGAACGGATGTCCTCGCCCAGCAGCGCCATGTCTTCGCGCAAATCAAGCCGGCTGCCAAGCTCACGCACAGCTTGTTGCCGGGCTTGGGCGGTCTCTTGCGAGGCGGGGTGCAGAAGCCATTTGGCGAGCGTATCTTCGCCGGCGGCAGTACGAGCGGTGCATAACAACTCGAAAAGGCCGCCCTTGCCGAACAGGTCGAGATCTTCCGCGTAGACGTGATTGGGATCGCGCAAGCGTTCGCCGGTTTCGCCTCTTCCTTGCCATTGATTATTGAGGCGATCCAAGCCCCGGCCGTAATAGCGCAAGCCGCGCTCGGCGAACGTGCGGCGTTTGATGACGCGTTCGTGCCAAACCAGGAGAGCGATAAAGGCCGCCAGCGGCGTCAGCAACCACCAGGCGCTGACCAGGCCGGGGCCATAAGCGAGCCAAGCGAGTGGCAACGCGACCACGGCCAAAGCCAGGCGGGCATTGCCGATGGAGATGAACTGGCGGTTGAACAACTCCTGTTCTTGGAGCCACCGGGCGCGGCGAGCCTGGTATTCAGTCGCGGGTTCGATCATGGTTTAAAGAATAACTTGCTATCCACGGTGCGCAGCTTCAGAACCGGAACCGTGAGGGAGCAGGCGATCTATACCGTGATGGCCGGCTAGGCGCTCGGTTGCCGCTGCGTCAGGCGAAACGTGACATGGACCGAGGCACTTACGTCTATCGGCACGCCCGCACAACGGGCAGGCTTGAAGCGAATGTGCGCGGCGGCCTCGGCGGCGGCTTCATCCAAGCCGTGGCCAAGACCGTGAATCACGCGCACGAGGCGAATGCCGCCGCTGGCTAGAAACACAACGTTTAGTAATACCTCACCTTCTAAATGCAATTCCTGTGCTTCCAGAGTGTAGGCCGGTTTTGGTTTGAAGAGGATTTCGACGGCGTCACACGGCGATAACGATGCCGTTGCGGGCGAAGCTTTGCCGCCACTGCTCCCATCTCGCCCGTTTCCCACTGAGTCCGGGCCTACAGCTCCCTTCGCGGGTGAGTCTGGCGAGTCCGGTAGGCCGGGCATGACATCGTCGACGGGAAGTGGCGGCGGAAGTGGCGTTTCCAGAATTGGTGGCGGTGGCGGAGCAAAGGTCTTTGCTGACATGGCTTGTCCCGTCCACGTACCAAGACGCTGGCTTCTTGTTGGTGGAACTGGTGATGGCAAAGGACGAGGATGAAAGTTCGCTTTGGCGAGTGATCGCTTCGTGATCGGGGCAATGAGAACTAGGTGCCGCGGTGGTGGCGAGACACGTGTCGCGGCCGGAAAGTGAATGATGAGAACTGATAAAAGTAGGCCGGCGTGAACGGCTGCACTGAAGAGGTAGTTTCGCCGCCAGAGTCTGCTGGCCGCAGCGGGTTGGGGCTCGCTCGACGAAGAGAGCAATACGTTCAGTAGCAATAATTGTAGTTGCCAAACATGACCGAAGATCTCAAGAGGTTTGCCGTATTATTAGGAACGAGCATCAGCGTAGGCGAGGTCAAAAGGCATGGCGAAGGTTTCACGGAGAGGATTTCTAGGAGCGGGCGGGTTAGCTGCGGCAGCCGTGGCCGGCAGCCGATTGAGGGGCGGTGCGTCGACCAGCCACTTGACGGAGTTTGGCTACGGCGACGTCTCTCTGGCGAGTGACTTGCACGAATCACAACTCCGGGACACCCACGCGGTGCTCATGGCCTTGAGCGAGGACAGTCTGCTGAAACCTTTGCGTCAGCTTTCCGGCCTGCCGGCGCCGGGCGAGGATCTGGGTGGGTGGTACAGATACAAGGCCGATTACGATTACCGCAAGAACTTTGATGACGGGTTCGCTCCTGGCTGTTGCTTTGGACAATGGGTATCGGCGCTGGCGCGCGCCTACGCGATTAACGGAGACGAGGCCACGCGCGAAAAAGTGATGCGCCTCAACCGGCTGTATGCGCAGACCATCACGGCTGATTTCTACCGCAACAATCGCTTTCCCGGCTATTGCTACGACAAGATGTTGTTGGGATTACTCGACTCACACACTTATGTGAAAGACCCACAGGCGCTGGCGATTCTGCGGCACACCACGGACACCGCGTTGCCTGAGTTGCCGGGGCACGCCGTGGAACATGATACGCGCTGGCGGATGGATAAAGATAAAGATGACGCGTCTTGGACCTGGGACGAAACTTATACCATGCCGGAGAATCTATTCCTGGCGTACCAGCGCGGCGCGGGGCAGCGGTATTACGATATCGGATTGCAGTACCTGGATGACAAGCCCTGGTTCGACCCACTCTCCCGAAACGAGAACGTGTTTAACGGGAGGCATGCGTACAGCCATGTGAACTCGCTCAGTTCCGCGATGATGGCCTACATGGTGGCGGGGAGCGAGAAACATTTGCGCGCGGCGCGAAATGCGTTTGTAATGCTTCAGGAGCAGAGCTTTGCAACGGGCGGCTGGGGACCGGATGAACTGTTGCGTGCGCCGGGGAGCGACGACGTCTACGCCAGCCTGACCAATACCCACCACAGCTTTGAAACGCCGTGCGGCGCCTATGCTCATTTCAAGCTGACGCGCTATCTGCTGCGCGTGACGCGTGATTCCCGCTATGGCGACAGCATGGAACGCATGATGTACAACACCGTGCTGGGGGCGAAACCACTGCAGGAAAACGGTGAAAACTTCTACTACGCCGACTACAACTTCGACGCCCAACGCGTATATAAACAAGCGCGCTGGGCTTGTTGCTCGGGCTCGCTGCCGCAAGTAGCAACGGATTACCGAATCAATACGTATTTGCGCGGTCCCCAAGCGGTGTATGTGGTTCTCTATATCCCCTCGACATTGCGTTGGACCGAGAACGGTGCGGCGCTTTCGCTGACTCAGCAGGGACAGTATCCTTACGAAGATCGCGTCACTTTCACGCTGACAAGTTCTCAGCCGGCTGAGTTTACCTTGCATTTACGCATTCCGGCTTGGGCCGAGGGAGCGTCGATTTTCGTAAACGGGACGCGCCAGAAAGGACTGGCAAAGGCGGGAGAGTTTGCCGCCATCCAACGCGCATGGAAAACCGGCGACCGTGTGGAGCTCGAGCTGCCAATGAAGATGAGCTTGGAGGCGATTGACGCGCGGCATACGGACACAGTTGCGCTGCTGCATGGACCGGTTGTGCTGATGGCGGTTAAACCGGCGCGCGGCGCTCTTCTGCCGGCTATGAAGCGGGAACAACTGCTGGCGGCGAAACGAGTGAGCGAGCGGCAATGGCAGGTTAACTCATCGAATGGGATGGTGAATCTGTTGCCGTTTACGTCTCTCGGCGAGCTGCCGTACACGACTTATTTAAAAGTGAGTTAGGTGGAGATGCGCCGAGTCTCGGCGCGGCAGACACGACCGTCCGCGATACGTTCGAAAGGGATGAGCGCGAAGCGACAGTCTAGCAATCAGATCAGGAGCAAACGAGGAGTTCCGCCCCGCAAAAACGCCTGGCTCTGTTAGTGTATTCAGGAGGAGGCGTGCGGGTATGGGGAACCGAATTCTAGGAGTGGCACTGGTTTGTGTGGGTTTACCGGCAAGCGCGCTAGCGGCGGAGCATTGGATTCGACTCACCACGCCGCATTTTGAGATGTACACTACGAACGGCGAGAAACAGGGTGCGGCGGCGCTGAATGTTTTCGAACAAGTGCGGTACTTCTTCATGGAGAACAGTAAATTGAAGGCTGCGCCGAGTGGGCGAGTGCGGATCATTGCGTTTCGATCAGAGAAAGAATACAAACCGTACCGATTCAATGAGGGTGCATTCGCTTATTATCTGCGCAGCCGCAAGGCCGACTTTATCGTGATGCAAGACATCAGCGCGGAGCATCATCAGGCTGCGATGCACGAATACACCCATCTCATCATCGAGCACCAAAATGTGAAACTACCGGTATGGCTGAACGAAGGACTGGCGGATCTTTATTCGTCGTTGGAGCCGAACGGGAAACAGGCGCTGGTGGGCCGCGCGCTGGCGGGCCGGGCGTCATTGCTGGCGAGTGAACGGTGGCTGGATTTGAACGCTCTGTTCAGCACGGGCCAGGACTCGCCTTATTACAACGAGAAGGACAAGATGTCCATTTTCTATTCGGAGAGTTGGGCGTTGACGCACATGCTGGCGCTTAGCGAGGAATATGCGCCGGGGTTCTCGAAATTTCTGGGGGCAGTGGCTGGGGGACGCCCGGCTGCCGATTGCTTGCAATCAATCTATGGAAAGAACGTTAAGCAGGCGACGGCGGATCTGCACTCTTACATCGGCCGATCGTCGTTGCGCGCGGCGGTCTATGACATCAAGTTGAGTGGGGCAGACTTGGAGCCGCAAGTTTCCGAACCGTCGGAGCTGGAAGTGGATCTGGCGCTGGCCGATTTGCTGGCGAGTCAGATGAAGACGCAGGCGGAGGCGGCAGAACGGTTGGCGAAACTTGCGGCGGAGCACTCGGAAAGCGCCGAAGTGCAGGAATCTTTGGGGTATCTGGCGTGGAGTCAAGGCAAGCGGGATACGGCGAAACAGTGTTTTCAACGAGCGTTCGAGGAGGGTTCAAAGAATTCGGAGATGCTGAGAGACTACGCGCAGATTTTGCACGAGGCTGGAGCGCCGACTGAGCAGATCTTGCCCGTGCTGCGAAAGGCAGTGGAACTCGCGCCAGAGGATCAGGAGGCTTGGCTGAATCTTGGCGGAATTTTGACGAACGCCCGGCAATATGGAATAGGCTTAGAGGCGCTGGGGCACATCAAGACGGTCAGTGCCGAACGGGCATACGCGTTGTTTTCCATGAAGGCGTATTGTCTTGTGCAACTGAAATCGTTCCAGCCAGCGCGCGAGATGGCAGAAAAAGCGAAGCAATATGCCAAGACGACGGAACAGCAATTGGCGGCGGCGGCGTTTCTCAGCCACTTGGACACATTTGAGCGGCAAAGCAGCACGCCGCCGCCCGTGGCGGATGGACTTTCGACGACGAAGCCCATGCCACAAGACCCGTCCGCCGATAAGCCGACGATTATCCAGCGGGCTGGGACGCGGAAGTTGGCGCGTGATGAGCCGAGCATTCATTGGGCAGATAATCTGCAACATGCGGAGGCAATGGTTACGTTCTATGACTGTAGTTCCAAGCCTCAACGGTTGCGCATGAAAGTAGACGCAAAGGATATAGTTTTGGGGCTTGGTGACCCCAAAGAGATTGTGGTGCGGAATATGAACGACGGGCACCTCGATTTACAGTGTGGGGCTCAGCGGCCCTTTCGGGTAGGCGTCTTCTATGTGCCTTCCGAGGGCGCTGGGGTAGATGGAGTGATACGGGAGTTGGTATTTTAGGGCGGCGCGGCCGAGAGGCCTTTGGCGGGCGAAATCACCCGCCACACCTTTATGTTCTTGCTCCATCTGACCTGCGATACCTCGGAAAGTGATCTGTTGTCCTCGCAGTTGTGGGAGGCCGGAACAGTTGGTATCGAAGAGAAAGACCTGTCCGACGGTTGCTTACTGATTGCTTGCTTCGAGACGAATGCCCAACGTAGCGACCTCGTCGATCAATTCGCGGCTCACAACCCTCATTGGAGCCATGCCGATTCCACTGACTGGATCGAAGCTACTCAGCGCGCCTGGCCCCCGCGCGAAATCGGCCAGCGTCTTTTTCTCGCACCTCCCTGGTGCTCCGAGGTCACTCCTCCCGGCCGTCTTCGAATCATTCACAACCCCGGCCTCGCCTGTGGCACAGGCGAACATCCCTGCACCCAACTGGCGTTAACCGCTCTCGAAACTGTCCAAGTCTCGGGTAAGCCCGTTGCGGACATTGGAACCGGATCAGGCTTGCTGGCGATTGCCGCACTCCACCTCGGCGCAGCCCTCGCCATTGGCCTCGATCCCGACGAGGCGGCACTCACCGCCGCTCGCGAGAACTTCGCCCTCAACAACTTTCATCCAGTGTTAGCCGCCGGTTTCGCCGATTCTCTCCGCGACAGTTGCTCCTCCGTTACCGTCGCTAATATCAGCGGTACCGTTCTCCTATCCATCGCGGACGATCTCCTCCGAATCACCTCGCCGCGCGGCCAACTCATTCTCACCGGCTTCGCCCAATACGAACTTGCCTCCATCGAAGATATCTTCGGCCAGGGCGAAGTCACTTCTTCCGGCGGGTGGAGTTGCTTGCACGTGCAGCTTTCTTAGGTTCCTCTGTCCCGCCTCGCAAGCGTTCCAGTGCCGTCTCCAGCCTCTGTCCGCCCCGCAACACCGGCGCAAAAATATCGCCCACTCGCCGGAATCTCTCAACCGCGTTATCAATCCGGAAGTCGTTGGGACGCAACCCTCGTACCACTTCCTTCCAATCGAGCGGAGTCGCCACCGGCGCTCCGTCGTAGGCTCGCACCACGTAGGGCGCGGAGATCGTCTTCCCCGTGCCTATTTGCAAATAATCGAAATACACCCTGTCCTTCTTGCGTTTCTCAAGCGACCGTGGAGTGGTGAATAAATTGGGCTCTCGATCTACCGCCAGGTGCGACATCAGTTCCGCGAATCCTCGCACTAACTCGTAGCTATACACCGGCTCAAGCGGAACGTAAATATGCATCCCATCGCCGCCCGTGGTCTTGGCATAACCCTTCAGTCCAAGGTCCAAAAGAATCTGCCGTATCAACTGCGCCGCTTCTACAATCTTGTCGTAAGAAACTTCCACCGGATCTAAATCCAACAGCATCCAGTCCGGGTGCTCGAGACTGCCCACGCGACTCATCCACGGATTATGATCGATACAACCTAAATTGACCAGATAGAGCAAACTCGCCCGGTCATTCGCTACCGGGTAATGGTTGGTCTTCGGCGGATGGTGTTCCACAATCGGCTCCAGATGCAGCCAAGTGGGAAAGTGACTGCTGGCATTCTTTTGAAAGAAATAATCCTCCGCAATGCCGTTCGGATAGCGTTTCATCGAAAGTGGCCGGCCCTGCAAGTGCGGCACCAGAAACTCCGCCACATCGTTATAGAACAGCAAAAGATCGCGTTTTTTCCATCCGTCTTTGGGAAAGAAAACTTTATCCAGATTCGTGAACTTCAGCGAGTGGCCATCAATCTCGATGGTCGCCTCTTTTTTATTTAGATCAAGCGACGGCGCGGATGCCGCCACTTCGCGTACCGCTTCTTCCGGTGCCTTATCATCGCGCAAGCCTATAAAAACCGGTGCGCGCAGCATTCCGTCCTGTGTCCAATCCAGAAAGCGCACCTGGCAAACCACTTCCGGGCGCACCCAAGTGACGGGGTCTTTGATCTTTGGCTTCGGCTGAAGCGGGCAGGTCTTCGTGACAAGCGGCTTCAACCGGCTATGAATCTCCTTCATCAACTTTTGATCGAAGCCGGTCCCCACTTGCCCCGCATGCAGCCATTTGCCGTCTCTTTCATAGGCGAGGACAAGCGCGCCGAAATAATCGCGCTCACCGTCGGTGAAACCGGCAATCACAAACTCCTGCTCCGATTGCACCTTCAGCTTGAGCCACTGATTGCCGCGAGTCGCTGCATAAGCGCTGCGCCTGTCCTTCGCCAAAATACCTTCCAGCCCCATTTTTCGCGCAGCCTCAAACATCTGTGTCCCGTCCGTATCGAAAGACTCAGAAATGCGTATGTGTTGATCCGGTGTTACAAGGCTATTGAGCAGCCTCTTCCGGTCTTCCAGTGCCGCTCCGCGCACATCGTAGCCGTCTACATAGAGCACGTCGAACAAGAACAGCGTGACGGGCGCAGATTCCGCCAAACTCGGCGCCGCTTTGGCCGTCGCGTGGATGCGCGGCGCAATCAGTTCGAAGCGCGAGCGCCCGTCTTCATCCAACACGCAGATCTCGCCATCCAGCCACGCCACTTTCGCGTTGATATGCGCCGGCAGGTCCACCAATTCGGGGTATTGCTTCTCGCAGCGATTGCCGCGCCGCGTTTCTATCTCCAGCTTCCCGTCTTTTAGCAAGCAAAGCGCCCGCACCCCATCCCACTTCACTTCATATAGCCAGTGGCCTCCTTTCGGAGGACTGGTCACCGCCGTCGCCAGCATCGGCTCCACTGACGCCGGCAGAGGCGTCTTTTTCGAACCTTTCAACTCGCCCGCGTTCAAAGCAGGAGCGTCCTCCGCTATCTCCTGTTGTGTTCTTTTGCTAGCTACGCTCCAGGCAAATTTCTCAATATCGTAATCGGGCACCGCATGTTCGTCCTGCTTCTTGATAAGCAGCCATTCATTGCCTTTAGTGGGGCCTTTGACCGAACCTTTCATACGCACAATTGCGAAAGATCCCTTTAACTTTGTGCCGTGTAACTCAAACTTGAAATCACCGCGCGCCAGTTGGCCCTCCGCGCCCGGCTCGCCAATCACTTCGAACGTGCCCTTATCCCAAAGCATGACGCTGCCGCCGCCATAGCTGCCCTTAGGAATGTTGCCTTCAAACGTGCCGTAGGCGAATGGATGATCTTCCACCTTCATGGCCAGCGATTTACGAGTTGGGTCCAGGCTCGGACCTTTCGGCACCGCCCAACTCACCAGCACCCCACCCACCTCCAGCCGAAAATCGTAATGCAGATGTGACGCATCGTGTCGCTGTACGCAAAAAAATCCCGAGCGGTCGTCGCCCTGGGCCGTTTTCTCGTTCGGCGGCGGCTCCGGCGTTTTCTCGAAGTTCCTTTTTTGCGCGTACTCTTTCAGGGCCATGGCTGATTAGTATCGTAATCTAGCCCGGCTACTTATGCCCTGGAGTCCTCGACCCAGCGAACGGACTAGCCAAGAATGGAATCATGAACCGCGATGAAGTCATAACTGCATTACGCGCCCATGAGCGTGAATTAAAAACTCCGGCGTTATGAGCTTATCGCTCTTCGGCTCGACGGCGCGCAATGATGGTGGCCCCAATTCGGATGTGGATCTGCTCGCGGGCTTCGATGCCACTCACCAAGTGTCCCTGCTCGACGTCATCCACCTTGAGAACCAGATTGCAGGCATCTTGGGCAGTCATGTTGATTTGCTAGTGGACGGAACGCTCAATCCTGAGATGAAGGTAACGGTTGACCGCGAGGCGGTCCGTGCCTTTTAGCGGCAACCAAGCGGAGCTCTTTGATGGCGTTCTATGTGATATCGCGAAAATCGAGCACTTTACATAAGGCATAGACCACGCGGCCTTTCAAAACGATGAACAGGTGTCCTACGAAGAGGTCTGTTGAAGCCGGGCTTCGGCGTTTACGGGAAGGCGCGCCGGGGAACTAAAGGTGGGGTAACCTAAAAGAGCTTCAACCGCTTCATGGACTTCGCCGAACAACTCAAATCGCAGCTCAACATCGTGGAAGTGATTGGCCAGTACGTCCCGCTGAAGCGGCAAGGTTCCGGCGCGCGCTACGTTGGCTTGTGCCCCTTCCATTCCGAGAAAAGTCCTTCTTTCAACGTGAATGGCTCACTGGGTTTTTACAAATGCTTTGGCTGCGATGCGAAAGGCGACGTTTTCAAGTTTATTCAGGAACGCGAGAGCTTAACGTTTCCCGAAACTCTCAAGCTTCTGGCTGAACGGTACGGCATTCCCATGCCTGAGCGCCGCGAACGCCCCGATGACGCCGAATCGCAAAAACGCGCCGCGCTTTTTGAGATGCAGGAAATCGCGGCCGCCACATTTCAAGACAACCTGCGATCAAGCGCTGGAGCCGATGCCCGCAAGTATTTGGAGTCGCGCAATGTCTCGAAGGAATCGATGGACGAATTTCGCCTTGGCTTGGCCGATGCCTCCGGCCAACAACTTGTCAAGAAGCTGCAGAAGTTCGGCGCGACCCTGCTGGATGAATCGGGCCTGGTTGGTAAACGCGAAGACGGCAGTTTCTACGACTATTTTCGCGCCCGCCTCATGTTCCCCATCCATAGCGAAGCGGGAAAAATCATCGGCTTCGGCGCCCGCGCTCTCCGCCCCGACGAGAAGGCGAAGTACATCAATTCGCCAACCAAAGGGCTTTACAACAAATCTGCCGTTCTGTATAACCTGCACCGCGCCAAGATCGATGCCCGCAAGCACGGCCGCATGATTTTGGTGGAAGGCTACATGGACGTGATCGGCGTTTACGCCGCCGGCATTAAAGAGGTTGTGGCCGCTAGCGGTACCGCTCTCCACGCCGATCAGGTGCGCATGGTGAAGCGCCAGGTTGAGCAGCTAGGCAACGCGGGACAGGTCATCCTGAACTTCGATTCAGATCGCGCCGGCGCTGAGTCAACGGAAAAGCGCATCGGCTCGTTCTTAGCGGAAGGCATGCGCGTCAAAGTGCTGGAGATTCCCGGCGGGCTCGACCCCGATGAATACATTCAGCATAACGGCGCGGACGCCTATCGCAAGCTTCTTGAAGGCGCGGCTTCCTATTTTCACTGGCTGGCGGACCGCACTCGTAACAAATTTGACATGAGTAGCGTGGAAGGCCGCATTGACGCTTTCAAGTTCTTATGGCCCACCATCAAACAGGTTTCCGACCGTCTGGAGCGCTCCGCTATCGCCGATGAAGTGGCGGGCTATTTGAATCTGGACCGCGAAACAATCCTTCAGCAATTCAAAAGTGCACAACAACGCACGGAGCCCGCAAAAAACCGCTCTTTCGCCTCCGCCGTGCCGCCGAATGAGAAGTTGCTGCTTGCTTGCTTACTAGCGAGCGCGGATGCCCGTACCGCCATTCGTCACTATGTAGCCGGTTCCGATTCGTTGAAACTTCTGGAACTGCGCCCCATTTTTGCGGCCATTGTCGACCTTGACGAGAAAGCGCGAAACTTTTCCTTGGAAGACATCGTAAATCAACTGGAGCCGCACTTCCAACGTATCTTAACGGAGATCGGTTTTTCTGAACTGCCGGTCGACGAAGAAGGCGCTGCCGGCCAAGCGGTGAATTGCTTGCGTGCCTTGGAAACAAAAGATCTCGCCACGCAATGCGAAGTCTTACGGCGGAAAGTGCAGGAGATGGAGAGGGCGGGCGATTTTGCGGGCGCGATGCAAGCCGCGGAAGAAATCAACGCTTTGAAGAGAAGCGGCGCGGCTGCGCAGAGAAAGGCGGCAGGTGCTTGAAGGTTTTAGAAAATGAGCCCTCCGCAGGTCAGTTTCGTGTTGTACTATGAGGAGTCGAGGTACCAAATCGGAGGGCTTCGATCCCAAATGTTCGCCATCACCGGCGCGCAGGGGAAAAGGCTGTGAATGCAAGAGAGCAATGACAAGGGCTTCGCACTCTACGACGTGAACGGCGTAGTGCGTGAAGATCTGGCGCCGGACCAGGATCTCAACGAAATTTTCGCGGACCTTGACGGTAGCGGCGTCGAACTCGAAGAACCCAAGGACTTCGATAAGAAAGACGACGAACTGGAAGATCTTGCTGAATTGGACCTTTCGGCGGGCGCTCTCGACAAAAGCAACGATTCAGTGCGCGTGTACCTGCGTGAAATGGGCATGGTACCGCTGCTCACGCGCGAAGGCGAGATTGAATTGGCGAAGCGCATTGAACGCGGTGAACGCTCGGTGCGCAAGGCGCTTTCCCGCTCCCGGCTCACGGTGCATCTCATTCTAGACGCCAAGCATCTCGTCGAAAAAAATCATCTTTCCATTCTGGACGTCATGCAGGCTCCGGAAGTCCAGTTGGGCCAGGAAGAGGAAGATGCCTCCGACGTCTTGCGCGAACAGTTTTTCGAAGCCATCCTGGAAATCGAAAAGCTCTACAAGAAAAGCCAGCAGACGGAGCAAAAGCTGATTGCCGTTTCGCGCAACATGAAACCCAAGCAATACCGCAAGCTGCGTTTCGAATATGCGCGCCTGATGGTCTTGATTTCCAGGGCCATTCGCGGCGTCGCGTTCTCCACGCGTTTCCGGCGTTCGCTCAGCGACGGTCTCAGAAAAGTGGTGGCGCAGGTCAAACCCCTGGAGCAGGAAATCGCCCGCTTGCAGCGTAAAATTGAACAACCCCCCGCTGCCAATTCCGGCGCCGTAGCTACCTACAAAAAAGAGCTGAAGTCGCTCTCCGGCCAACTGCAGACGTTAGAGGACAAGAGCGGCGCTTCCGCTACTGAACTCAAGGGCACTCTGCAAATTGTGGAACGTGGTGAATTCGAAACCGAAGCGGCTAAGAAGCGGCTCATTGAAGCGAATCTTCGCCTGGTGGTTTCCGTTGCCAAGCGTTACACCAACCGCGGCATGCAATTTCTCGATTTGATCCAGGAAGGCAACATCGGTTTGATGCGCGCGGTGGATAAATTCGATTACAAACGCGGCTATAAATTTTCCACTTACGCCACCTGGTGGGTGCGGCAAGCCGTTACCCGCGCCATTGCCGATCAGGCGCGCACCATTCGCATCCCGGTGCACATGATTGAGACTATCAACAAACTCGTACGCTTGCAGCGCGTTATGCAGCAGGAACTCGGGCGCGAACCCACTACCGACGAATTGGCTGTGCGCATGGATCTTTCGCCCAGCAAAATTCGCCGCGTGATGCGCATCGCGCAGGAACCGATATCGCTGCAAACTCCTGTGGGCGAAGAAGAAGAATCGAATCTGGGCGATTTTCTGGTCGATAGCCGCATGGTGTCGCCGTCGGAAGCCGTCATCAATTTGAATTTGCGCGAGCAGACGGCCGAAGTTTTGAAGACGCTCAGCCCGCGCGAAGAGAAGATCGTCAAGATGCGTTTCGGCTTGCAGGATGGCAGCGAACACACGCTCGAAGAAGTGGGTCAGAATTTCGCGGTTACGCGCGAGCGGATTCGCCAGATTGAAGCCAAAGCGTTGCGCAAGCTGCGGCACCCAAGCCGCAGTCATCGGCTGCGCAATTTCCTCGAAAATGGCGCACCATCTTAGTGCATGCTACTATGACCGTCGGAGGTTGTAGGAATAGATGACACTAGATGAATTGAAAAATAAATATCAGCCCGCTCTGCAGACGATTCAGGAGAAGGGCGTTGTTTTGTCGCACATCAACATGGATGGGGACAAGCTTTATATTCAAGGCGCTGCGCCGTCGGAAGCGATTAAGAACGAGGTTTGGGACAAGATCAAATCGGTGGATGCGTCATACGCTGACTTAACGTGCGATTTGTCGGTTGACGCCAGCTTGCCGCAACCACAAGTTGCTGCGGCCGCGGCGGGTGGAGACTCTACCGCTGCCAAGACGTACACCGTGAAATCAGGCGATACGCTCTCTAAAATCGCCAAAGAGTTCTATGGCAATGCCAACGAGTACCACAAAATCTTTGAAGCGAATAAAGATCAATTGGATAGCCCCGATAAGATTCAAGTTGGTCAGGAATTAGTAATCCCCTAACTTTATTTCGACCAAACAAACGTTCTTAGTATCCTTCGAAACAATGCGCTCGGTTTTCGAACCGGGCGCATTTTGCACTTCTACCCGGCATTCCGCAAGACTATCACTTGGATAGCTTGGCGAGGCGTTCGGCGGCGGCGTCCAGCGTCTCCAACTTCTTGGCGAAGCAGAAGCGGATCAACTGGCTGCCGTGGTCGGCGTTGGCAAAAAAGCTGGACCCAGGAACCGAGCTAACTCCTATTTGTTCAACAAGATATCGGCACAACTTCACGTCATTGTCGAAGCCGAGCTCGGATATATCGCACATCACGTAATAAGCGCCTTTGGGAACATGGCAGCGAAGTCCGTTCTTTTCGAGAATCGCCACTATGTAATCGCGCTTTCCTTGATAACTCGCCCCCAGGCTGGCAAAATAAGCGTCGGGCAGATTGAGGGCCGTGATGCCGGCATACTGCAACGGCGTGGCTGCGCCCACGGTAAGAAAATCGTGCACCTTGCGGATTGAACTTGTTAATTCCGGCGGCGCAATCACCCAGCCGACGCGCCAGCCTGTTACCGAAAATGTTTTGCTCAGGCTATTGATGGAAACGGTGCGGCGGCGCAAAGCGCCGAGGGTGATGGGCGGAATATGTTTTTCGCCATCGTAAACAATGTGCTCGTAAATTTCGTCGCAGATGATCAGGCAGTCATGTTCTTCGCACAGTTCGCCCAATGTTTTTAGCTGCGCGAGAGAAAACACTTTGCCGGTTGGGTTGTTGGGTGAGTTGATGATAACCGCGCGCGTGTGCGGCGTGAATGCTGCCTTCAGCTCAGCGCTGTCGAACGTCCAATCGGGCGGTTCGAGACGCACGTATTTAACAATGGCGCCGCTTAATTGCGAATCGGGCCAATAATTTTCATAGAACGGTTCGAAGACAATAACCTCGTCTCCGGGATTCAGCAGCGCGAGCAAAGTGGCGATCATGCCTTCTGTCGCGCCGCAGCAAACCGTTACTTCGCGTTCCGGGTCTATGTCTAAGTTATAAAAGCGTTTATACGATTGGCAGATGGCTTCGCGAAACGGTTTGATGCCCCAAGTGATGGGATATTGGTTCAAATCGTCGGCAATCGCTTTTTGCGCCGCTGCTTTTAGCTCCGCCGGCGCGGGAAAGTCGGGGAAGCCCTGCGCCAAGTTCACCGCGCCATATTGAATGGCCTGGCGGGTCATCTCACGAATAACGGATTCGCGAAACTCTCCTATGCGCGCGGCCTGGAAACGTCGAGCGGTTGGGGTCGGAGTCATTTTGTAATTCTATCCTTGGTTCCGTTTCTTTCTTCTGCGATGAATCTTCGCCTTGGTCTTAACGCCTTTCTTGGCGACGGCTTTGGTCGGCGCTGGTTTGGGTTGGTACGCCGGAATATCGGCATGCGTGCCCGCGTAAAGGCGCCGGTAGATATCGGCATTGCGCATGACAATTTGAATGTAGCCGCGGGTTTCGTGGATCGGCACGATCTCAGTAAATTCGGCGGGTTCGTGGAAAGGCCCCCAGGTGCGCCAGAGGGCGCTACGGCCGGGTCCGGCGTTATAAGCGGCCAAGGCAATCTCGGCTTGGCCGCCATTAGAATCGATCAGGGTACGGAAGAAGTAGGTTCCAAGTTGAATGTTCCGATCGGCAGTCAGAAGTTGCGCTGAGTTGAAGCGGCGGATGCCGAAGTGGCGGGCTAAACCGCGCCCGGTACTAGGCAACACTTGCATTAAGCCATAAGCCTTGGCCGGGGAGATGGCATGCGTGTTAAACTCCGATTCCTGGCGAATCAGCGCCGCCACCAGAAACGGATCGAGCCCTTGCTGCCGGCTGTATATTTCTATTGACGAACGAAACGGCATGGGAAACGCCAGCCGCCAGAAATCCAAGGGAGCTTGATCGAGCGGCATATACAAATAGCCTGGAGCAAATGTTTTGATGTAGCGCAGCGCTTCGTCGGGCGCGCCATGCGCCGCTGCAAATTTGGCCAAGGCATAAGCGTAAACATTGGTTTGGCCTTCTTCGTTGTGGTAGCCGAACTTGAGCTCGTTTTCCGCCGCGTCATGCATCTCACTAGCCAGCAACATTTGCGCGCGCGCCACGCGTTTCTGTACCAGCGGCCCGCCAATGAAACTGGGAAACTGCGGACGTGGAGGCCACCTGACAGCTTGCAAAACGCCCGCCATGGCCGTATCGGCTTTCACCGCCGCGACGTCGGGCGATTTCGCTCGGGCCTGCGCCAACGTAGCGAAATAGGTATTGGGAAGATGATCAATCAACGCGTCGTAACAAGCGCGTGCTTCGGGCGGATTTGGTTTCTTCTCAGCCAGGCGTCCCAGAAAGTAAAGCGCGTCTGAAGCGTCAGGGGCGGCGGGATATTGCTTGATGAAGGCCAGGAGCAAATCGCGGGCATCCGGCTGCTCCGTGAGATAAGCCTGAAATGCCGTGCGCCAGGCGCACCAAGAGGCGCGATCGTTGTTAGGGAAACTGGCCGCGCATGCCTTATAAAGCGGCGCATAAACCGCCACTTCGTTGTCGCGGCGCGACTGATCCGCCACATCGATCAAAGCATCCAATCGCCATTCGGAAGCAGCGTGGTTGTGTTCGAGTTCTTCTAGATAGGCTTTTACGTCCGATTTTTTATCGAGCTTACGGGCGCACCGCACCAGATAATCCTGCCGCTCGGCGTCGGCGTCGGAATCGTCTACTGAAATATTTTTCAGATATTCAAAGGCGTCGGAGATTTTTCCTTCGCGATAATCTGCTTCGCCGATACGCACCCGGGCCTGATCGCGCTGCACTCCGGTAAGTTGCGGAATAGCCGCCGCTAGTTCGGCTTTGCCTTCGCTGATGCGGTGCGCCTCCAGCAGCTTATCGGCACGGCCCAGCATGGCGGCCGGCATGACAGGCGGATAACCATCGGCCAGTTTGATCTTGATATCCACTAGGGCCGTCGCGGCAGCCGTGGCCTCTCTTGAATTGGGGTAGTTGTAGTAGACCCGCTGAAAATATTCGGCCGCCTGCGGCAGGTCGTTGTTCGCCTGCAAACAGCGAGCCAGCAGAAATGATGCCTGCGGTTGCGGAATCTTGTCGAAGTATTTCTTGACCAGATCGAAAGCTTCCTTGGGATTGTTCGAATCTAGATAGGCTTGCACCCCGACTTCGGCAGCAGGTGCGGTCATGGGCGACATCAGTGGCTGATTGAAAACTTGGGTAACGGCCTTGGCCACTTCCGGATAGTTCTTCAGCTGATATTCCGCTTGGGCGCGATAATACTGCGCGTAGTCGCTCAACAGCGGAACCCTGGCCAAGGCGATGTTGGCTTGATTCAGCGCCTCCTGAGCCTTGCCCAATTCAAGATATTGTCTGGCGAGAGAGATGTTGGCTGCCGGACCAATGGCGTGGGGTGGCGGTGGACCGGCTGGTTTACGCTTTTTCACGGTGCGCTTCTTGGATTTTTTGGCGGCCGCGCCTTCCACGCTCAAGCTGCCTGTAACACAGAACAGCAACGCCCATGCCATACATAATCTGCCCAACTTAAACCAATTCACCAGGATAATCCGCTCCCAACTTTGTTGCATCGCCTTCTAAAACGGAACCAATTAGTTCTCTATGGAAGTAATCGGCCATCGAAGGAATAGTCATGAATTGCTTGCGATATGTCTCCCGCGCTTTGTCGATTTCTTTACTCAGTACCACATAGAGGTCGCCTCTTTCCCGGGCCTCCCGGCAGGCGAAGGGTTTGGCCAGTTGCATTTCCGCGACGGTAACGCGCGCGAAACGGGCCGCTTGCGAATGCAGCGCGCGCTGAGCGGGCGGCATGTCCGCCCAATCTGGAAGACGGCGCTCCGGCGTGGCTGGTTGCGTTTTGGGGGCTGGTGCGATGCTCAGCGCGCTAGCACCGGCCGCCTTATGTTCAAGCGCGCTGCTGGCCATGCCGCAAAGCAACTCCAACGGATCGACTTCCGCTTCTTCCGAAGCCACGAACAGAGTGGCTACCACGCGTGCGGTATTCACGATGGGAAACAGATATGCGAGCTTACCGGGACTGCTTAGTTCCTCACCCACTTCCCCAGGCGTACGCAAAGCAGTGAGGACTTCTTTGGAGCGCAGAACCGCCTCGAAAGCCGCCGCCTTCTTCACTTCGAAGCGCCAGTTTTCTTCCAGCTTCAGACCAGCCATGCCGCGCAGTTCCAGTGTTTCGCCCTGTACCGCCAACAGCGCAGACTCGCGGCCGTAGCTCGCCGCGCCTTCCATTACCAGCCGCACCCAGTCCCCTTCCTTCTCGTATTGCCGGAAGCGCCGGAAAAGTTGGTTGAGTTCATGCGCGATTTGCAAGCGCGCCGACTGCGCCGATTGCGCGCATGCCGCGCTGAATTCGCGTTTGAGCTGATCCCATTCTGGATCGGTCTCTGGAGATGGCGTCATTTCTGCGCCACCGCCGCGGGTGAAGTCGGAGGCGGGGGAGCCAGGATGCTGACAATGTGCAGCTGCCGATCCCCATTGCCGAGATCGAAGACCAGTTGGCCGTCGCTATTGCTGAGCGCTTCGCCCGACCAATCTTGTTCCGGCTGGACCGCCTGCACTTTGGAAAGATGCAGCTGTGGCCAACCGGCGGCAAATGAAAATTCAAAGCCGCCGGACAGCTTTTCGAAATCTTCGTTCAAAGAAAGGCTCACGCCGCTCGCCAAGAACGTTCCACTACCGTGCAGGCTGCGCAGAGCGTCAACGCCCAAGCCGCTGCTCTCAACCACGCCCTCGGTGTCCACCAAGCCGCCGCCCCAGTGATAGCCCGTCGTTTTGCCTTTGAATATCGTGGCGGGAGTGCGCCCAGCCAGGTTCACCGCCGCTGTGCCCCGTAAGGAAACTTCAGGCAACTGAAGCTGCAAGCCGCTGAGTTGCAGGTTGACGCCTTGCCAGACGAAACGCGCCGCACAAGGGCCGGCGCTATTTGGATTCACCGCCAAGCGGGCGATGGAGATATCCCCTTCCAGATTGCGCGCTGCCAGCCACGGTGCGATGGAACGTTTGGTGAAGGGCAGCCGCGCCAACAACCCAGGTTCGCGCCAGGCCGGTTCCAAAGCCGCAACTAGTTGGTCGACGTTGGCCGTTGCCAACTCCAGATGAACCCGTTCAGGCCGCTTGGCCCCTTGATTATAGTGATAGCTGCCTTCCAGGTCGTTATCCGCGAACGTGGCCGTGAAATGCGCGACATCCAAATTAGTAGGCGTGAACACTACGTTGCCCCGTGCGTGTTTGAGCGGCATCCCCACGCCTTGTGCAAGTATCGTTGCGCCGATGAATTGAAATTGTCCCGACCAACCGAGCTTCTCGTAGCTTAGTTCGCCCGTCACCGAGCCGTCTCCGAACGCCGCCAATGCGGCAGGTTCGCCAAACCAGGCTTGCGCGGTATTCTTCAAAGTTTCAATCGCCACATCGTTCACCTTGATGGCCGCCGCCAGACGCTGTTTATCCCACTCATAATCGCCGCCCACTTGCATTGTTCCGCCGCCATTTTCCTTGAGCGCGGCTGGTTCCAGGTGCAACGAGTTGGGCAGGATCTTTATATCGGCTTCAGCGGCGTTGATCGGCGCGATTTGCGGCAGCTTCGCCACCGCGTCATGAATAGACACTTCACCCAGCAGACCGGAAGCGTTCGAATAGCCGACAACGCCCGCCACTGATCCCGACAACGCAACGCCGGGCGGCAGGGCGAAGCCCATTCGGCGCGCTAGTGGCAGCAGTGATTCAACCGGCGCCTGGTTGAGCGAGGTCATCAGCGTCCACGCGGGCTGCGTGAGAAAATCGTTCACCTTCACTTGCAAGGCCGCCGGAACGGCTTCGCCGCTGTGCGTCGGCAGCGTACGCAACTCGAGGCTGTGCGCCACCAGATCGATGCTGCCGCCATAAGAGACGCGCCAATCGTCCCCCGTGGAAGGCAGCAGATCCCAACGATGAACATCCCGGAGCCGCAGATCGCCGCTAACTTTCAAAGCCGCCAACTGGCCGGCGATATGTGCCCGCGAACTGACGGTTCCGTGGACGCCAATATCCTCGCCTTGTACCAACGTCGTGAGTTCACTCAAATTGCTGGGTTCGAGCGTAACATCGGCTTCCAGTTCGTTTGCCTCCGCGGAGGATGGACTAACTAGCCAGTTGAGACTGCCGCGCATCGACCCGAAGCCATTGCCCGCGCGGTCCGTGCGGGCCGGCGAACCGGAAAAATTAAGCGCCACGCGGCCGGAGCGTTCAGGGTAAATTGAAACGTCGGCTTCAGTTATATAGAAGGTGGTTTTGCGTGTGCCGAGTTTGAAATCGAAACGGCCATTGGAAACCTGAATAGCGGGGATCAGATTGAGCGGCAAGGCGCGCGGCGCGCTCATGCGGCTGACGAATTCGACTACATTCCACGCGCCATCGGCCCGCTTGACCATGTTCAGCGATGGGTCAACCAGGCGCAGACTGGCGAAGCGGATTTGGCCGGTGAGTAGCTTGTCTATGCGCAGCCGCGCTTCAAGGCCATTCATAAACGAAAAGGGTTCCAGGCCATAGCGCGGATCTTCGCCGATGGTCACGCGTTCCAGCGAAAACCCGGGAACCGGCAGCAGCCGGTAATAAACTTTTTCGAAACTGACGGGCCGGCCCAGCGATTCTTCTAGAGCGCGCTGGATGCTGGCGCTGAAGCGGGCGGCGTTCACGAAGGGCGCGGCGATGCTAAGCGCGCTGAAGGCCGCGAGAAAGACCACCGCCGAGCGCAGTAGGAGACGCGAGCGGGGTGGTTCGTGACTGTTGATTTCTTCTGAGATAGCGGCCATCCACAGACGCATGCCCGGGCATTGAGTATAAGCCGATTATAACTTTGACTACCGCCACTTCAGGAATTGGGCTACCAACCCACAAATTCTCACCGTTGTTCTAGGAAAGCTCAGCAGGTTTGTCAGCCGCCGGAGGCGCGCTCAACGTGGCCGCCAAACTTAAAGCGCATTGCTGAAAGAACCTTTTCGGTAAACGTGTGTTCGCGCCGTGAACGAAATCTGGTAAACAGCGCCGATGCCAGCACTTCCACCGGCACAGCTTCTTCTATCGCCGCGTTGATCGTCCAACGGCCCTCGCCGGAATCGGCCACCGAACCGCTAAAGTTGGACAAATCCGGATTCTCAACTAGCGCCATCGCCGTCAAATCCAGCAACCACGAACCAACCACGCTGCCGCGCCGCCAAAGTTCAACGATGTCGGACACGTTCAAATCAAAGCGTTCATTCTCTGGCAGGTCTTCGGAATTCTTGTGCACCAGAACGTCCAAGCCTTCGCCGTAAGCCTGCATCAAGCCATATTCGATACCGTTATGAATCATTTTCACGAAATGGCCGGATCCGGGAGGACCAGTGCGCAAGTAACCGTATTCCGAGGTGCCGGGGATTTTATCGCGTCCCGGTGTACGTTCGATGGTGCCTAAACCGGGCGCCAGCGTCTTGAAGATCGGCTCGAGGCGGTCAAAGGCAGATTGCTCCGCGCCAATCATAAGGCAGTAGCCGCGCTCAACACCCCACACGCCGCCGCTTGTACCGGCGTCTATATAGTGGATGCCTTTGGGTTTCAGTTCGGCGGCTCGCCGAATATCGTCTTTGTAAAAACTATTGCCGCCATCAATGATCGTGTCGCCCGATTCCATTGCTGCGGCGAGCGCCTGCACGGTGCTTTCCGTCGGCTTGCCCGCCGGCACCATCACCCAAACCGCGCGCGGCTTGGCCAATTTTTTTACCAGGTCTTCGAGTGAAGTGGCGCCGCTAAAACCATCGGCCGCCATTTTCTTCACGCTGTCAGCGTTCAAATCGAAAACGGTACAAGTATGACCGCCTTTTTTGAGACGCTTGGCCATATTCGCGCCCATGCGGCCCAATCCAACCAATCCAAGTTCCATTGATATCTTCCTTCTCGAGAGTTGCTGCTTGCCTCAACTGATAGATTAGCTTCTTTGCATTTGAGCGCGATGAAACTTACTCATGCTTGGGTCATATTTTGCGCCTTAGTGCTGGCGGCGAGTTGTAACCGCACGCATCGGACCACCATTGCGATGATTCCCAAAGCCAGCGCCGACATCTTTTGGCAAAGCGTGCATGCGGGCGCCGTCAAAGCGAGTTGGGACAACAAAGTCGATCTCGTCTGGGAGGGGCCGGCGGCTGAAACCGACATCGCCACCGAAATGCAGATTGTCGAGACCATGATCAACCGTCAGGTTGATGCCATCTGCCTGGCGCCGTCGGATCGTTCGGCCTTTAAGATCGTGGTGAACCGCGCGGCACAGGCCGGCATACCGGTGATTATTTACGATTCAGGCTTGGATTCGGAAAATTACCGCACGTTCGTCGCCACGGATAACTATTTGGGGGGTAAAATTGGCGGCGAGCGCTTGGGACAACGCATGGGTGGGCATGGAAAAATCGTAATGGTGAAAACCGTTCCCGGCGGAGCCTCCACCACCGCGCGTGAAGACGGCTTTCGCGAGGGCCTCAAGGCTAAATATCCCGCCATCGAAATCTTAGACGAGCGTTACGGCATGGCAAGCGTGGCGCAGTCCCTAACGGTGACCGAAAATATGTTAACCGCCCATCCGGATTTGCAAGGCATTTTCTGTTCGAACGAATCAGGCTCGCTGGGCGCTTCGCAGGCTTTGCGCGCGCGCGGCAAAAAATTGGAACTCGTCGGGTTCGATTCCAGCCCATCGCTTATCGAAGCGCTCGAAGCCGGCTGGATCGATACTCTTGTCGTGCAAGACCCATTCAAGATGGGTGAAACCGCGGTGGATGCCGCGGTAAAAGCGATCAGGGGAGGGCAGACCCCGAAAAAGATAGCCCTCCCTCCCCGGCTCGTCGACCGCGGAAATCTGCACGACCCCGCGATCGATGCCCAGTTACATCCGGATTTAAGAAAATATTTGGACGCTTCTGGTTATTAATGGCGATAGTAGGCGGAGATGGTATCCCCGCTGACAGGGACGGTGGTGAGGATGGTGATCGACGAGCCGGTCACGCTATAGTCCACACCCGGCTCAAGCAAGAGGCCGTTACGGTACAAGCGTAAGCTGCCCGCCGGGTTGGGCGCTGACGCCAGCGTGAAGGTGGCGTTAGTACCGTTAATCGACCCACCCGGCGTCTCGTTATCGGCGAAGTTAACGGCCGATCCGGTGCCCGCTTTACGATAGTAGGCGAGCAAAGTATCACCGGTGCGCGGCAAGCTGTTGCTCGAAAAAGTAATGGCCGATCCGTTCAGCGTGTAATCACCGCCCAGCGCCATTTCGAGTCCGTTGCGATACAGCGTCAGGCTGGCGGCTGGAGCGGGCGTACCGGCGAGCGAGAAGACGGTGTTGACGCCGTTGATTGTCCCGGCGGGCACTTCGTCGTCCACGAATACCGCGGTTGATCCGGCCGCGCTTAACGTGTTGACCGTGGCATTTAAGCCATTTACCAAATTTGTCAAGTTAGTCACATTCGTCGAGAGTCCGCTTACCGTGCTGCTGACTGTATTTAACGAGCTGGTGTCGGCGGTGAGAGTTGTATTGAGAGTGTTGTAATTCGAGGTCAAGCCGGTGATGGATGAACCCTGACTAGCTACCGTCGTGTTCAAGCCAGAAACGGTGCTGTTTAGGCCCGTAACTGTAGAGCTGAGTCCAGTGAGAGTGGTGTTTAAGCCAGCCGTAGTGCTGTTCAACGAAGTGACGGAACTGCTGAGACCGGTGATTGTGCTGTTAATCGAGCTGAGACTGCTGGCCAGGTTCGTAACATCGCTGATGGCGATGGGCAAAGTTGCATACTGCCCGCCTCCAGAGCCGGTCGAGCCGCCGCCGCCGCCGGTGCCTTGGGTGGTGGTTTGGCGCACCTGGGCAATGGTCAACGCCGTTGTGCTGGGCGGGACTTGCCATGTTTCGGTCCAGGTGACCGTTCCATCGCTGCTGCTGTAGACGACTTGATAATAGGTGCCTGGAGAAGCGGTGGTGGTTGGTACCAAAAGAACCGAAAGTGCGCCGTTAAAAACCCGTGCTGAAGTGCTGAGTCGAGAAACTGTTCCGCTACCGCTGCCTGAGTAGCCGTTCCAAGTAATCACCACCGTTCCATTGAACGGTGTTCCATCGGGGTTGGTTATAGTGTCGAGAATCTGCGTCAGATTCGTTTGCGCAAAAGCGCTGTAGGCGACCAGCGTCGCCGCGATCAAAGCTGCCATAAGCAGTTGGCGGAAGTTAAACATGATGCCTCACGTCGAGAATCGCCGTAAATATCTACGGGCGACTTCACTTCACCACGAGCGGCCAGGGCGACCAGTACTGGACGAGGCTTTTGTGAGGCTCGAAAATCTTTGTAAATGTTTGATTTTATTGGCTTTAAAAAAAATATGCAAAAAGTTTGAAAACCTGTGACTGGAAAAACGGAAAGCAGAAAGTCAAAAGTACCGGCTATTAAAAAGAGCCGGAAGAATGGCCACGAAAACGCTGCTCCCTCACGGTCGCGGTTCAGAAAAGCCTCCCGGAATTGTTGTGGCCGCAGAGGGAGCGGAGGGGGAAGGCTTGGGCGATGTAGTAGCCGAGGGCGTCGGAGGAGTGGGTGCGGGCGCGGTCGGATTTGTTGAGGTCGGAGCGGGGCTGACCGGAAGAATCGAGGGCCCAGGCTACCTCTTCGAGGTCACGAATGAGCTCGCGGCATTTGGGATCGATGAAGATGGCGGGCTCGCCGAGGGCGTTTTGGAGGCGAGAATTGACACAATTTACACGGTCGCGGACGGGTGGATTGCTGGTTATGGCACGTATTGAGGGGCTAAAATGCGGTTTCGTTCGGGAGAAGAAATTGCGAATGAGTGTCCAATCGGTGGCTGAGCCGGCGGTGCGGCGCTGATGGCCGCTGGCATCGCCATAAACTTCGACAAAGATGGGTCGAGGGTTGTTGATGTAGTACGGGCGGACGCGAGTTAGGAAAGCCTGACAAGCGCGTTCGGTATTGGCGTCGGGCTGGATGATAATTTCGTCGAAAACGTAGACATTGTCGCCGGAGCGCTGCATGAGAAGCATGCACATGGGGTTGACGTTGAAGTCGATGGCCCAGATGAGAGGGAGATAGTAGTCGAATTCCTTGGGATAGACGTTTTTGGCGGAGCTGAAGGCATAATAGGCGCGGTTTTCGCCGACATTGGTGAATTCGGCTTCAAATTCCTGACGGTAACATTCGAGCGAGAGCTGGCGGGCGGCGAGAGCGATTTCGGCGGAATCGACGATGCCTCCCTGGGCGGTGGTGAATTGGAAAGCGGCCCAATCGGCGTCGGTTTTGGCGTGCTCGAAGTAGTCGTGTAAGTGGTTGCGGCCTTTGGGGGTAGAAATGAAGAGAGCGCGGCCGTGTTTGTCGGCGAGGGAAGGGAAGAGGACCTCGGCCCAAGCCTCGGGACGCATGGAGGCGAACTCATCGAGGACGACGAAATCGAGGCCGTCGCCACGGAGAGAGTCGGGACGGTCGGCGCCGCGGATGGCGAGAGTTGAGCCGAAGGTGGTTTGGATGGATAGGTCGGTTTCGGAGGGAGGCTTGGACCAGAAGGGGCGAGTGAGGGACTTGAGGCGGTGCCAGGCGATGCGTTTGGCTTGGCGATAGGAAGGGCCGACATACCAGATGGTGCGGCCGGAGACTTGGGAGGAATGGAGCATCTCGATGAGGGCGAGATGGGTTTTGCCGAAGCGGCGGCCGGCGACGAGGACGCGGAAACGGGCGGGGGAATCGAAGACGGATTTCTGGTGTGGATGTAATCGGAAGATCGACTCTCTGGAGTTAGGCCTCGGCATAAACCTCCCGAGAAAAACCAAGAGAATTAGCCACAGATGAACACAGATGAACACAGATAGAACGGAAATGAATCGGCTGACGGAGAAGGTGATTGGAGCGGTGTTTGAAGTGTCGAATACGCTGGGGGCGGGGTTCTTGGAAAAGGTGTATGAGAGGGCGCTGGTGACCGAGTTGGGATTGAGGGGAGTGCGCGCGGCGGCGCAGGTTCCCCTCCAGGTTAGTTACAAAGGCCACGAAGTGGGTGAATACTTCGCGGACATAGTGGTGGAAGACGAGTTGATTGTGGAATTGAAATGCGCCGAAAGCCTGGCAAACGAACACACAGCACAGTGTTTGAATTACCTGAAGGCTTCCGGGCGCTATATCTGCCTGCTGGTTAATTTTCAGAAACCAAAGGCGGAATGGAAGAGAATCATCAACTAACATTCTCTTTCCCCAGTACGACGATGGTGGAGGGGGGAGTGGGAGCAGAGGGTTTGGTGGGCTCGGGGGTCGGCAGGCTGGTGAAGCGCAGACGAGTGCGGGCCCAAAAGATGGATGCGGCGGTGTTGTTGCCGGAGGTCGCCATCTTGAAC